>JGI24021J15306_10009504_pt1 | contig 12038 bp, 6 predicted proteins | sample Ectturendosymbi1_FD_15306 | JGI IMG/M metagenome (IMG submission 15306)
CGGTGTCTGAAAAATCTGACTCTACTCATCTCTGCTGGCATCCCTGAGACAAGAGGAGTGAGAGTCCACTCCGGCACTGCTGCTCCCTGATTATCTCTGATTGGGCTTCACCCGTTTGTTGTAATTCAGAGATAACTTATGCCTTAGCCAGTTTAAGTATTTCCTTGACATTTGAGTTAAAAATAACTGCAAATGAAACTTTGGTAAAGAGCATTAGCAAAGCAACAACAGGGCTGTGAAATGATGCCAAGAGCCTAAGGTGACTGATTGAGTGACAACTTTGCAATTTTTCATGCCTTGTTTACAATCTTTTGTGTGTTCAAAACAATTAGCCTGCTACTGCACTTGCACTTGCTTGGCTTGGAAGCAAGGCATTGCTTTTCATTTGTGGAAGCTCAAGCTGTGAATTCATTTCAGTTGTAATAAAATATAGCAAATATGTTTTTGTCTGAACCAACTTTTTCTTGAAAATTTCCTTAATTTTTGGTTTGCCTGAAAAGCTTCAGAAAACACCATTTGGCTTAACCCTTAAATTAATTGTTAGTGAATAATGAAGATAATATAATAAGAAAACCATCATACACAAGTCTTTCGTTGTGATTTTATTTCTGTAAATTGCCTTTGCCTGCCTGTTGGCCACAATATAGATTTTCCCACCACTGTTATCATGCAAGTATTATTGCTTACGAGTTATCATCAGTTTATGGTACAGGATTAAGATATAGGCTACAGTAGCAGAATTGGGCCTTTCAGCCAGTTGGATTTCAGTCAAAAGCCTCAGATTTGATTGACCAAGATGTAGGTTGCTTTTAATACGTTAATGATTAAGTTCTCCCCTCATGAAGAGTTCAGTCCTTTTGCTCTTGCATTTTAATATGCTTGTAAACTGTAACAAAGTATTAAATTATCAAGAATCTTATTAAAACAAAGAGTGTTTTATTTCTGTTGGTGTTAAAAAGCAGCTTACTACTATGCTTTGCAGAATTTATTACAACAGTAGTAATCTTTCATCATAAGGTTGATGTAGTGTTATATCATGTCACATGAAATGTGCATTTGAATGCCATCTTGGCTGCTGTAGTTGATGATGCCAAAAGGAAAACAAAAAGGTGATACAAACCTGTTCATTTGTCAGATAATATCGTGAACTATTTTAATCTTTGTCTCTCAGTGTGGAACAATGGTCATGGACTACCGAAGTTTGTTGTATGCAGCTGTAACTTATTTGTCCTTGGATTTCGTATTTAGGACCTACTTTTATTAGGCTGGAAATTTCAACAACTATATAATATATCACATGTCTTTCCTCAAATTTTAGGGCAAGCTGCTTCTGCAGCAAAAAGGAATGTGTACATCTTTAGAATGCTCATTAATGATTAATGTGATTTAGTTGTGGAAGTTTCTAGTTCAGTCTTACTTTTTATTCTGCATAATCAATTATGCATTATTAAATCCACAGGCACCGACTTTGTAGTTTCTATAGGCATGCGAAATCTATGACATCAAAAGTTGCTTAAATTGGTAGAATAATATTGGTTGAAATATCCCAAAGCAGCTCTCATACAAATGTAAATTTTATAGACGTCTCATAATTATTTGATCACTCAAATTTTTTAAAAACCTTTAGAACATGTTCAGTGTTCACAAGAGATTAACACTTTGCGTGCGTAGGAGCGACAATGCGCATCATTACGCGTATGTCCATGGCGTGCATAAGGGAGTAAACCCACGTCATAAAACACACTTCAAAAGTGCCACCACAGGCGTTCATCTACAATTCGCATTGATCACGCAGGCGATTCATGGTTGGACTGAAGCACTTGCGATGCATTTTTTTCTTGTTGGAAGAGCGTTGCACAACTCAGAGAATAAAGATATAAGAGGAGGAGCAACCTGCGAGAATACGTGATGTTTACCACTAGTCAATTATCAGATAAACTCGTTTCATATTGAAATCCAACGTGGTTGCTTCACAGTTAGCCCAGTACGATTAAGCTCTTGTGGTTATTTTGGTGCTGCTAGACTAATACTTTAAGTTTTCAGGTAAAACAATGTGTATTTCTACGTTCAAAAATGAATAGTATGAGTGTTGAGCATCATTCCAGCAACAGCCCGAACAAAGGGGCCTCAGCAAAGGTGCAAATTGTGCAGAAGGCGTGACAAACACTATACTGCATGTGGGGTTTCACTTTGCATGATACCATGCTTCAATGAATATCTCTCCCTGAAACATGCGTGATTTACTTCCCTTTCATGTGCCATACCACAATTGGTTGTTGGCTTAGGCGTCTCACATTTCATTGTTTTATTTGGCGTATTACAATTCATTATATTATTCGCCCGCACTCTAGGCAAACAAAATGATAATTTCTGAAATTTATTTTAAAAATTTGCTGTAAAAAACTGTTGTATTAAAAATGGTACCCTGTTTTCAACAAATTCGTTTGGAAATGATTTAGCAAAGTGTTCTTCAAATATAGGGTCTACCAATTAGGGAGCTACAGTTGCTGTGCTGTAATACGTCACAGTGACGTTGCTAATGTCCGAAAAGGACATCAGTTCAGGAGGTACAAATTAACTTATAATGTTTCAGATTTTTTTGTAGCACCTGTGGTTCGTGAGTTATAGTCACAAAGAAATTGAAAGAGACAAAGCATTTTGCAGCCAGACAACACTTCACATGCTACACAACTAATTGCTGGCAGACACGACCTGCTTCGCGACACCGCTTAGCATATTACGGTATGAGACATGAGCAGACAGCTCTGCACGTAATGTGTTAAACTGAAATCATGAAAAATCGCAAACACACAACTATCTAAAAGTATTTATATGAACTGCAGCCTTATCAATCCAAACATCCATCAATCTTTCAACATATAAGTTTGTCTGCCACAGTGGAATGCATATTTAGTAAACAAAGAAAAAATTCAACCTATGCTCAGTAATGCTCAAATGGAGATGCTTTTTAAAGTGCCAAAGTACACTAAAGGGACAATCTGTCTCACAGGTAGTACAGGGCAATGTGAAGTACATGCACAGCAAACATGTTAAACTTGGAAATGAATTAGCTTAAGTTTGTTTTTTCGCAAGCAGTTTCCTTGTTTATGTCATCTTCGTAAAGGTAACATACAACAAAGATGGTGCTTCTCTCTGCAATACAACTTGCAACTGATTCAAGCTACATTCACATTGCTATCTTTAAGTCTTCCATTCCATATCTATCTGGAAATGTTTCACTGTTAAGAATAAGGTCTTTTTACTTGTTAACAAAAAACTGCTCAATCAAAAAATGAAAAAATTAGTGGGAGTGCTGCACTCTCATACTTTGCACATATGATTACGTTAGTTTTAAACTTGTACTCTGCAAACCACATTGTAAAAAACCTCAATGGTTTGTGCATTGTTGAAAATAATTTGTTTATTTTGATTATCTGCTCCTTGCCTAAACTATTCACTTTTTCTTTTAGATTTGATTTCACAACATCATGAATCTGTGGATAGACAGCTGCACTTCAAGTTTTACATTGGTTGTGCATCCTTGTTTATAGTTCTTGTTGCAGCATTTTCTGCTCAATGGCTTAAGCAACATCCTCTCAATCATAGTTGTTACACACCTGTGGATGTGAGTGAACACTTTCCTTTTTTAAATTTGTCTATTGACTACCTTACTGAAAAACACATCATCATGATGAGCAAAATGGAATAAAAGGTTTGCAAATGTCAATTATGCAGTTTCACTTTTACAGCAAAGCTGCATTCAGTATTGTGGTGTGAATCATTGTTTGAGGTGACTTCATGAATTTTCTTTTTCAAACTTTATAAATATGTTTGTCAAAAGCCTAGATGAATTAGAATTGCATATAATCAAAATTTTCAGACAGTTTGGTGATGTGTGATTTATGTCATTTTGTAGACATGTTTGAATCAAGATACTTATACCAAATTTAATTGAAAAACATTTTTTTTTCGAAGATAAATCAGTATCAATCCTTACAAACTTATCTTGCTTATAGCTTGTAATGATCAAAGTATTGTCAAAGTGTTTTCACAGGCAAAGTTAATAGCAACACAAAAAAACTTGAGTTCTTCATTAGTATATTTCATTTTATGATCACTTTTTTATCCCAAGTCAGTGGTTAGGTTTTGCACATAGAGGTGCATGATTCAATAGTTTAGTAAGATGTCTTGATCAACCAAAGCTTCAATTAAATATTCATGTGATGCTTAGTCATTTTACAGTATAGCCTGGTGAATAAACCTATTGGTGGCAGAAAATTTTGTTATCCCCCTGATTATGTAACATTTCTTTATAAAAGCTATTGTGCTTGTGAGTTTGAGTATTTTAAGAAATTTTATTTACCATAATAAAGTATTTAATTACATCTTTGATAAGGTAAATGGATAACTCTTATGCACATACTTGTTTGTTTCACTGAAATGTTTGAAAGCAACAAAAAATTACAATGAAATGATTCTTTCATTAAACAACCAAAAATGCAAGTCTTGCTAGTATGTACAAAGATTTGGATATATATTTTTAACCATCAGCTGTATGCAACAACGAGCAGGATAAAATTATTCATCAAATCAACTACCAGAAAATTGGCAATTCTGGCTGTCTCAGATCAATGTGAGTAAAATGTTTTGCAGTTGTGAGCAACCAGGGTTCTTGAATCCTGGCGTTCAGGTTGTAACTTGCAACACATTTTTATTCACATTTTGCCTAGTATTTCTCAGGCTGAAAGTAGTCCAAATAAAATCAACTGGTATCACATGGGATGTTATGGCAAGGTGTCATGAGTAGGCTACACACTAGGTTTTGCAGGAGAACTTTGTTTTCGACTTAACATACCATTGTTTTTAAGGTTATGATAGGTTTTGCAAAATATCCTTGACTCCTATTTGCAAATTCCTTTGTGCTATAAAATCACTGTTATCTCTAGGTCTAAAGCAGGGCTGCGGAGCCATCGTAAAAAGGACACAACTCTGGTGGCAGAGCTCTTCTCTTCATGAACATGGCTCCAGCTCCAGCTCTGGAGCTCTTGGTTTTTATGAGTGTGGCTCCAGCTCCGGCTTCTGTTTGTTTTCACACATTAATATTTTCAATTGTCTTGGTGTGCCTAAAGTTGAATGAAAAATGAATTATATCAAGTACACAAAACTAAGACAATATACCCAGCTTTTTAAAGTAATTTAATCTGTTAGTTTTTTACAAGCAGTGCTCTTACCAATTGAGATGATTTGAGATGAATAATTGTTCTCTCAATCATTCAGACGATTGAGAGAACAATTATTAGCAGAAACGTAACTCAACATAACCGTAATAGAAACAAATTCTGGAAAGGCAGTCAATGGTTTTGCTGTCAATGCCTGTGGACCCTTTGTTATTTCTTACGGCCGGAATCAAGAAAATGGCTGTTTGGAAAAATACATTTGTATCTGAGCTTTAAACACAGACCAGTCCCAATTGACCAAATGTTTTGCACTCATTGCATGCTTTGCCTGTTACAGTCTTGGCGATGCCAGTCAACAGCACTACCTGGACGAACCATGCAAAGAGCGCAAAACACACACTCGATTATCTTTCTCATGTGTTCTTTCGAACATGCACACATTTGCATGAACACAAATGTGAAGATGTGTTTGAAAGCCCTTTATTCAAATAAGGAGTACATGACTTCTCGCAAGAAATTCACCTTTGGCTTCTTTAAAATAGCTGAAAATTTCTGATTTCTTATCTTTTCTACTCATAATCAGCAGTGATGAATCCCAAAGTAAAGTAGAATATAACCTGCAAAGCTTAGGAGAAAATAAGACAGGTTACCGTGCTGAAAACATAATTTTTTCCACAGATGAAAAGTTCACATTTGTTTGCATTGCATTTTTACACCGTCCTGATAATGCAAAGCAATGCTAATTCGCTGCCAATTAGTTATAACTTTCTTGTTATGCTACTACTTGTAAACGTAATGTTTCCTAGTGAACTTTCCAGTAATCCAGTAAACCTTGCTAGTAAGCCTAATGGTTTCTAATAAAAACTCCTACTTTACATGCAATGGTGTGCTGTGCATTTCACTCTTAAATTTGCAGTGGTGTAATATCTTAATCATACTCTCTGCTAACAGCATGATCACACAGCTACAAAAGCTATGGGTCTTATATTATATACCTACTCTGCTACTCATTATAGCTCAGTTCTTTTTAGATCGCTACTATAGACCCAGTTTGATCATTCTGACTAGAAAGTAAGATGTTGTGGTAGTTAATGTTTTTCTTACTTTTGCAACAGCGGTTCTCAACCATTTCACTGAAGGAAGCTAAATCCAGACCTATAATTTTGTTAGAGAGCCACACAAAATTTTACGACAGGTCAACTGACACGTTTTGTTTTATTGCACTAACGAAGTCTGTTTCACAAAATATTAGAGGTGTGACTGAAAGACTGCTAAGAGCTGCGCAAAGGATGCTTGGGAGCTGCATGTGGCTCTCAAACAGTGTTTGAGAACCATTGTTCAACAAGTGACACCATGCCTACCAGATACAGTGTTACAGCCTTAGCGATGATTAAACCAAAGAAACATCAAAGGTTTGGAGATCTGTGACCGTTTAGTGTGCTATAAACAGCACTGTTTTAGGTAAAGTAAGTCTGTTTGGCAAAAACGTCAGTATCTAGGAAGCTGTTTTTTGTTTGGTCATAGACCGAAATGATTTGAATTGGCTGAAAAAAATTAAGTCATTTCAGTCACAATGTCTGAAAATATAGGACAAACACTGTTACGGCAACTTTTAATACAACTGTGATACAAACGACCAAAGTGTTTCAGTGGCCAAAATTTCTCAGCAAAAAATGACCAAAATATCGAAAAAAACAGCTAGGAAGGGACCCAGAGCTACCTCTCAAATAGCCAAAGCTCTGGCTCTGGTCCTAAATTTCAAACTGAGCTCCGACTCTTTTGATTTTTACTTTGAACTCCGGCTCCACAATCCTGGTCTAAAGGTGTGTTTTGCATTGCACATAAAATAACCTTTTGCACAAAATGAGACAGTTCAACATTGCAGTTCACATTGGCAGGGGTGGGCATTGTTTTAGGTGGATAACTAAATTACGTTAAATCAGTTTCTTTTAGTGTGATTTTTTGTTTTCATATATGATGACCTAAACAATTCTCACAACTGTTTGCCAACTTTTTATGTCACTGTTTTGACAGTCTAGCTCAGGGTAGGGCAAACTTGTTCAGTAGAAGAGTCTTTTGCAGCAAACCAAAAACACCAGCGAGCCGCAAAATCACCTTGCAGTGTCAATACAAATATGGTAAACAAAGCAAGTTTTACAGTAATTGAAAAACAACAAAGGCACTATTTTTCAATACTGCGTTTTTGTTTGATTTGCTGGTCTCCAAACTCTGGACAATACGTTTTTAAAACTGTGCCAGTTAATTCTCCCAAGTGTTCATTTTTTAGGGTTGCACAATGTTTTGATTTTATAAACTTCATTCCAAAGAATAAAATGCACAGCTATATGTTGTGCTGAATACAGAAATGAGTCGCACACTGATCTTTTAAGTTCTCCTTCTGGAACCTGTCGTCAGAACTCAACTGCAGAGTGGCATTGATTGAAAATTTTCAGATCCAGATCTTCTTGCATTTTGGTCAGCAGACAAGTTTGTGACAAACAGTTGGCAAACTGGACATCCATCACCAACTATATTAATGTTGAATGGGTTTACAAGGATGCAAATCATGCTTCTTATTCCTGTAAATGGTCAAATCTGGTTTGGAACTCCTATGGTAGTCCTGCAATGTATTTTTGTATTCTTCCACTTTGTGGTCTGCAGTTGCCTCTTCGTAAAAACCATTTCTTACCATTCTAACATAATTGGGAAAATGAATTTTGTTTTGGAAACTTAAGCAGCCTAGCTTGAGCTTTAGGTTCACTGTTTTTATTAACAGATCACACAGACCCCCTGGTAACTAACCTTACGAACTCTTGTAAACACACTGACAAATGAAAAAAACACTAAATATGAGGCAGCAACTCGCTATCAATTTGAGATATTGCTATTCAGCTATAAGAGCCACAAAAAACATTCTGGAGAGCCGCAGGCAGCTCGTGAGCCATGTGAGCCACAGTTCGTCCACCATTGGTCTAGCTGTACCTAGCTCTCTTGCCTATTCTGTAGCAGTTTTTCTTCCATTTGTTGAAAAGGTACTTTGCTACCAGTATAATAAGTCTGTACACAGTATATTTAATTCTTCTTGTGAGTGACACTAAGTTTTTTGTTTGTGCAGACCCATCAACATTCGGAAGAGGAGTCAGAGAAACTGCGCCTTTTTAAGAGTTTTGATGTGAATCATGATTCGCTGATTGATTTCAAAGAGTTTTCTGCTGTTGCTCAAGTTCTACTTGGTGAGTTTTGGCCCAGCGTGGTGTTTGTAATATCCAGAATGTTGAGGTTGAGAGTTTTTTTCCTAATCTTTGTGTACACAATAGTTTTTTCAAGTGTTCTTCTAATCTTTAAGTGTACGTCTTCAAAATAAGGTTTTCTGCTGTATTTTAGAAATCTTAAGAATAACTATTTCGGAAGTGTATTGTGTTGATCCATCATCCAGGCAAGACTGCAAAGTAACAGTACAGCGGCAACGTTGAATTTGGAAACTCTAGATCCTGCAAAAATTACTCAAAGTCCTAAGTTAAGGTGAAATCCCATTTGTAAAATGACTTGCAACTTGGTTTTCCAACTTTTTAAATGGGAGCATTTTGCAGTGTTAAAGCATTTTATAAGATTTTTAGAGCCCAGCCTATGTATGTCAAAACATTGAACTAGTGATGTAAAAAATTTGTTACTCACAGTCAAAAGGTGTCGTGATGATGTATTGGAAAGGATTTCATGTTATGATGATTTAACACAGATCCTTGATACAAACCTTGTCTGTCAACAAATGATACTGTGATGGTAGAAATCATACATAAATCTTGTGAGTCATAATGTTTATAAGTTGTAGTTATATAAACGTCAGCTGCTGGTGGGAACACAAAGTTGAATTTATAGATTCGTTGGCTTGTGATGGTGTGCATCTTACAACAGTTCAGACCTTCTTGTCCAACTTTTGTGTTACAATTGAATTACTTCAGATGTTGACGTTGAATAAAAGCCAACTTCAATTAGTTTCCTGTGGATTTTCTTTCATGTGTTATGCAACTTCAATTATTTCTTACATGTGTTTCAAACTGTCGATCGTGATTTATGGAGATGCTCTGCAGTTTGCGTATGGTTGCTACCAGGGTTGCGGAGTCGGAGGTAAAATGTCCGACACCGAGTCCTAGCTTCCAAAATTTTCCGATTCCCGACTCCGGATCCTTAGCATAACGTGTATGAAGTTTGGCTGTCAACAATGGCAAAGAAGCGAGAAGCAACTAGCAATCAGTTGAAATCGTGGTGCACAGCAAGAATTCTCTGTTTCAAGAAAAGTGCAAAAGAAATTGTTCATTTCCAGTTTAAATGTTGAAATTTTCAACAGGCACGAGTTAGGACTCTTAACTTAGAAGTGCGATGTAAAAAATGATGCAACTCGACTTCCTGAGTCGGATAAAAAAATCCGACTCCTACTGGTCATAGGAATCCGACTCCACCCAAAGACCTCCGATTCCGCAACCCTGGTTGCTACTGCAACGAGTACCTTAAAACTTAATCCCACTTGGGTGTATGGCAAATTGAAACTTGGCATACAGAGCTTTCCAACATTGGGATTTTCTTGTGTAATATAAGGTACAGAGTCCAGCAGGCTGCATTTCCGACCACAAACTTTCGGAAGCAGCATCATGCACTCGCGTCTCTTGAGGATTTCAGTCATTCGCTATCAGTAGTACTGCTGCTGTAGGCATCTAAAGGGTTCGTTGCTTAAAATAAGCAGTTTGCAAGGCTGTAAGTGGCAACTTATTAAAGTTAGTGTTAACGCAACTGCAAAGTTTATTCGCAAATTCCAAAACATGGTAAAAACGTAATTTTTGATGAAGTTTACCTTAATTTTAAGGCAAAGAAACAGTATGTGACTTTTTGTATGCCGATGAGAGGGTACAGCAGTCGCTGATGCGTTATTTCAGCAGAGTTGAGAAAAACCCGTTTTTTTTCAGAAAAACCCAACCCACCTGTTTTTTTTAGTTTTTTTAAAAAAAAAAAACGTTTTTTTTGGGGTTTTTTAAAAAGAAACTAGATTTTGTTCTTTTTTAAGGAAAACGGAGAAACCCCATTCTGAATTGTTTTTATTGCATCATGCAATATCACTATTTTCAGAATTACACAATAATAACTTGTTATACCTACTATGGCATTCAAAATTGAGGGTAAAGAAATGTACCCCATCTTTGTTTTCGTGAAGTGTTGTTGGTCAGTTCACTCCAAAGTGGTAAGGCTTGGCAACCATGCGCACAGCAAACAGAGAAAAGCCACTCCCAGACAAACTCTGCGTTTCACGTCAAGTTAATGTGCATGCCCTGCTAGTTCATCATCTATAGAGTGTATTTTTTTCGCAGTGGCTACGGATACGCCTGTGGGTTTTGAAATTTGAAAACTTACTCATGCGCCACCTGTAACGTAATAGTAACGCACGACGAGAGTGCAGTAAGCTTGGTAGAAACGAACAAAACGTAAAAGATAAACCTAACCTAACACTAACCCCTAAATAAACGTAAAACCTAAGCCTGAAAAAAGTAAAGAAAAAAAAGAAAACGAAAGTCGGCAAGGTGAGAGTCGAACCAAAAACCATTGGCATAGTACGGTGTAGGACAGTTCGGCGCCGCCGTTTCGGCGATGGTAGTCGCAAATCTTTTATGCGAAAAAATGTGTGTTTTTGAAATACTTTGAAGGTTAGACTACAAAGGATATTTGCTTCATAAGTGTTTTTGTTGTCATCCTGTTGGCCAGTTCCCGTCCGTCAGGAATTTGGAAGAACTTAGTGCGACCGTGACCACGTGTGTAAAGAAATATGGCTTGTGACGTTTATTTTTGCTGGCATAAGGCGTTTGTGAGTTTACACAAAAGTTAAGCCTGAAACAGCATCTATTGCTTGATCTTTCACGTAGGTATCATTTTGATTGCATTTCACAGCTAATCTAAGAACATACCGTACTTTCAAAACATGGATAGAACGGACAACCACGTCGAGGCAGCCCGTAGACGGGTGCAGGCGGAACTCCAGATGGGCCACCCAACCATCTGGAAGCTCATAGATGGGTTAAGACAAATGCAAAAAGGGCGTGATGCTTTTCATGAGCATTTAGTAGCTGGAAACCCTCCGCCCAGGAAATTATCACGTTACAGAAAGTGCGATGAGAGGATTCTGAGAGTGGTTCAGGGATATGCCAATTATGGTGTGACCGAATATCAGCGCGGAATTACCCACAATTTCCAAATGGATTAGTTCAATTTCTGATGTTTTTAGCGGGTATTTGTGTGATTGCGAACATGTAATGTGCCATTGTAATATGTGATTGTCACTGTCACGTAGTATGTCGTGTGTACATAAATTAAAAACAGTCAAAACTGTATCGCCTACAAAGGATGTTGTTTTTGTTGTCATTTTGAGGGTCAGGGGCCAGTGTACTTTTCCGTCCGCCAGGATTTTGAAAGAGCTTAGTACGAAACACAAAAGCACTATCTATGCATCATGAACCCCATTAAATGCAGCATGACTGGAATGTCCTGGGACAAGTGCTAGACCGAATCTTGCGCCTACACGCTGCACTGCGAACTTTTGCACTTTTGCACAAACTGACCCTTTTATTTGAATTGCGTCAGGACTGGCGTATCCGTAGTCACTTCCTATTTTTTCAACATATGATTTGCTATGGTCCAAAATCAGGAAAAGTTTAGATGCGGAGAAGGCAGAAAAATTGGTTAAAATATACCAATTCTGCAGAGCTGAAGAAGATAACCATTAGAATTTACTCAAACTGTTTGATGTACAGGGTGTTTCACAATTGTTGAAACAAAGCGGCAGCTTCTAAAACCTTTATCGATGACCTTATTCATTTTTCT
>JGI24021J15306_10009507_pt1 | contig 12036 bp, 7 predicted proteins | sample Ectturendosymbi1_FD_15306 | JGI IMG/M metagenome (IMG submission 15306)
TATTTTGCTGGCCATGTTTTTTCCAACAGATACAAAGAAATCATTTAAGATATTTGCTATATCTGTAGGATTTTGCTTGCATCCTCCAGATAAGGGATGGGTTAAATTGGGAGGGGTGGAGGTAGCTTTGGTTCTTCCTGGCAATAGGGTATTAATGAGTTTCCATGTTTTTGCCCTGCCATTTCTTGCAATTAAAAACTGAGATTGATAATTCCTTTTTTGACAATACCAGCAAGTGTGTTAGTTGGTTTATGTATCTTTTGTAACATGCAAATTTGACTTTAGTTTCAAAACCATTTTTTACTAGACTTCAGTAAATTTTGTTTTTTTCTTTGATGGATTTGTATAATGCTTGTGTGATCCATGGCTTGTTGAAGAGTTTCCTTCTGTGTCTTGATAGTGGTTGTAGTGGTGTATGCTTTTGCATTGTATCATTGAATATGGAGTGTATGTCATCCACAACCTGACATGGGTTTCCATTGATGTACATTTTATCATTGAAACTTGCATTTTTTGTAGACATGACATGCAAAATTGGAAACGGTGGCTGTGAACATATTTGTCAGCCTTTTGGATCTGCACAGTACCACTGCGCTTGTCATTCTGGCTTCATTCTATCTAGAGATTTGCACAACTGCTCAGGTATGCAAATCAGTTTTATTACACTGGATTCACTTGCTAGTGTCTAAATTTAGAATTAAGATGTTACCGCTCCGTTACAAATGATTGTTGTTGGCACTGAACTTGTTGATCGTAGAAATATATACGAACTGAAAACACTAAGTTTTACACTTGAATTTGTTTATGAAGATGCCTAAGACTTTACGAAAAGATAAAGTGACCCCCGACCAACATGAGCAAATCTAACTAAGACATAAGCTCGTTTGAATGTGTTTAGCTCTTTGATTAAAAAATGTAACATATGTGGGTTAATGCCATTGACAGATATTTTGAAAAGTGGAGCAGGAGCTTTACAGTGATCCTCTTATTCTTTTTTACCAAAAGGAATTTTTCTTCACTGAATGACGCTAAAATACGTTTCAGTTGCGAGAAAGTTGAATATCAAGTTTTAAAATGCTGTTCTATGCGACGAATATCTGAACAAATCGGTGCGTATACTGAAAACAACATCACCAGTTCCATTAGAAAGCAAAAAACAAGGTGATTCACATTCACAGATGCAAATGTTTACAGAAAACTTATTTCGGCAAGTTCAGTGGGTTCTGCATTAAATTAAAGTCTGTGACTGGTGGAGGCTTTGATCGTGAATGGGGAAAGCAATTATTAACACACGATAGAGAATTATGCAATTTTTGACATGTTTAAGAATTTTAAATGTCTGTTACATAAGATCCAGCGCTTTGAGAAGGAAAATTTTGACTGTTACAAACTACGCACGAATATTATAAATTTATGCAACTTCAAAATATTTTCAAAACAGTTTAGAAATAATCAGAAGTGATTCATTCACCTGAAACTCTATCAACATTTGGCGCAGTTCAAGCCCATGCTTTTGTACTTTACAAACATTTCGGTCAAAAAAGCCTGCTCTTACTGCCTTTTCCATGAGTTTGAATTTTTTGGCGTAATTTTTGAAATTGTTTGAACGGCCAATAATTGCCCATACCCCGGGACGCTTATAACCCTTAGCTTGTCTAGTCGTGTGCTGTTCGAACGTTTGCCAGTCTTTTCGGTTTTTTTATAACAGTTTTTCTTATTCCCGCTTTGGCTGCAGCAAATTATTTAAAAGCCTTTGCAAAGGAAGTCATAACGAGAATAATACCCACGTATAGGTTAATTGAGAGAATCCTTATTTACGTTAATTCCAAGTTTTTAAAATGAGGTGTAGGTCCCTAAACGTTTTAAGTTATTTTTCAAACACTGGCTGCTTTAAGTAAAAAATATTAAGTTGAAATTAGACTAGAAAGTGCGCTCAGAGAAATGATATTATCTTGGTTTGTGAAATAAGTCTCTAAATTTCAAAGTGGAGTTTTCCTGTCGCTCACTTTAAAACTGCTGTCTGGAAGGACGTAAGGACTTTTGACCACTAGAACCTTTCACCAGAACTTGTTTTACTTTCAAGATATCGATGAATGCACGACCCACAAAAAAGCGTACATGCACAAATGCGAACAAATCTGCGTGAACGAAGCAGGAAGTTATTTTTGTGATTGCCGCGACGGGTTCAAGTTGAGCCCCAATCAAAGGACGTGTGAAGGTAAGCTTGAAGAAAACGTACTGTCACTTCAGCAGGAGCGGGGTGCCTTGTAGTAAAATGTTTAATGCTTGTCTGTGGAAAGGTTACCAAGCATGTATAAGTTCGTTACCGGTTAAAAAAGTTTTGTTACTTTTTGTCAAAGCACATTATAAAGCAGTTGTTTTCAACTATTTGAATTAATTAGCGCAGCGTATCTTTTCAAGATCATGTCGACAATTTTTAAGGGTAAAGTTTTTCATGCTTTTTCTTTTTTCTTATTTTTTCGGTTGTCGACAAAAGATTTTTTTTAATTGTTGAAATGAATGCAAGCTGGTCAGTTTTGTATGAAGTTAAACAAAATGGCTACCATGCTTGGAGGATGCAAGCAGTACTTAATCGTTCGAAGAAGCACACGTTTGATCCGTCAGCTCCCAAAAGTGACACCTTTGTCGACTAGACTGTGACTGTCTTTCCAATTCATACAAATTACATGCGAAAAAGGGCGGTGGGTGGTGTCACGCACCCTTGCCGGAGTCCTACATAACAGTGAACGGTTGCTCCACCGACGTAGACACAAACTTCTGAACAGTGATTTGACGCTCAGTAACAGGCAGCCGTCAACACCCTACTCCACAACTCTCCTCAAAGCTTTAAATGATAACCCAAAACAATTTGCCGGGAAGTATTGCTAGCAGGAAATGTATTATTTTAGCGATCAAGTATCGAGATTCAAAGCAAAAGTTCGTTATTCTACCGTTTGTGACCTATGCATTTACTTCTGATCTACTCCTCAGCAAAGAACATTTTCTAACTGTTGGCTTTAGCCTCCTCGCATATGTGGAGGATTGTTACCATAACAAAAAACTGCTTGTTGCTTATCTAGAAGAACATACGTTTCCCAAAAATGAAAATTATGTTCATTTAACACTTTTTAATATTTGAGTTTTACTCAACCAGGGAGCATAACGACAATAGCTAGGAAAGCAACACTGAAGCGTTCTATGTATTTCAGAAAACTCCTTTATGCAATTCCTTGCAAGTTAAGATACATACTTGCTTGATTGATTAGATTTCATGTATGAACGACAACAGTTTTCAAGTATTTTGATCACATATTTAATTCTTTACTCTTTCAAAACTTCAGATAACATTTTCCCCGGAATTTGGTACTATTTTTATTGAACTTTAAACCCTCGCTTTCACATGAATGAAAGATTCTTTCAATATGTACTGTTCTTGCATATGGTTTATTTTTCTTTATGTTGGTTATTACAATGTGGTTATCCCGGCCTGCTGTATTTCGTATTCTACAGTTTTCCTGCTTGAATTACCGTCACTAACTTGCGATAAAATTGCTTAGTATCAATGTTCCGCACACACACACTCATTTCACTTTTGCAATATCTTGAACGCTTGTGAAGGGCTGACTTGCATAGTAACCTTGCCATCATTGTGTTGGCCCTTGATGCCTGTGGTCATTCGCAGACAAAAATAAGCCTGTTTTTCTGTCCAGGTATTAGTTGGGCTGTTTTAGGTCCTAGGCTAGGTGGTTTATTTAAATCAGTGGTTCTCAACCTTTTTTGGCCCATGGATCGTCTTTTCAAAAAATATCGGATAGACCATTTTACTGTGTTGACACCTCATGAACAAATAGTCAAAACTTTGTTGCACGTAGGTCAGTGAACTCAAGGTCATTTATCAAGGGCAATTAATGGAACTCTATGTAGATCACTAGAAATTCCAGGTGGATCACCGGTGGTCCACTTGGACCACGTTGAGAACCACTGATTTAGATTCATTAGCGTTGCAGCGATCTTAAACATGGCGGTTTGCATGATGTGATATCAGGGAAAACGTCCTGCTTTCCGAGCCAAAACAACGTTTGTGTGAAAAAAACAACTAAAAAGAGGTGAGTATATACAGCATCTATCGGTCATTTGCAAGTAGATGTAATTAGCATGCACGTTATCCAAAATTTCCACGTAAATTTTTTTCCCCTTGCGATAAATAATTGATAAAACGTTATACTTTTCGTTTAGACATTGACGACTGCCCCCAGGAAGGTCACGTGTGCAGCCAACGATGCATCAACGTTCCGGGTCACTGGCAGTGCGCTTGTTACCAGGGTTACGAAATTGATCCCAACAACGCGCATGATTGCGTCGACATCGACGAATGCACAAGAAGTAAGTGAGGCCAGAAAGAAAGCATGGCATGTACGGTGTCTTTCATTTAATGTGTAGATATAATCGTCTGAACATCCTTTTCGATGCACTGACGCCTGAAACGCTTGTTTTTAGTTCAAAGGCGCAGCCAGTGTAGTTGCAGAGTCTGAAAGCCAGTCTTAGCAACTTTTCCAATCAGGAATAACGATGTTTTTTTCACTTGATGAGTTTTTTATCAACTTTACAGTTCGGCATTGGGTGCATTTCACAAACTCCAGCAGGAGTACTAGCAGGCGTCACCACACATTTGTTATTAAATCAAGCGGTTAAGAACTTTTGAGGTTTGTAGCAACGAGCATCTGGCGCAAATGGTAGCGACACTGTTCGTGTGAGTTCCCCAGACATGTATACAACTAATGACTTTGGGAACCTAGTGCGACGTTCTCTGCAGCGAAGGCGACCGAAAACTTTATTGCTAAGTAACTGAACTCCATCTTCACACGATTTTCCGCTAGTGTGCCTAGGCTTCAAGAACCGTTTTCAAATGTTATGGCTTGAAGAGTTCGAATGCTTAAATTACAGCGAAATCCACGAATGCGAATGTTGCAAATGATGCGTTACCTTCGCACTTGAGTTCAACAGCGCTGAGGCCCCCGGTCTGTTGGTAAAATCATCGCAGACAAATTGAAGAAAAGTGAATGATTATAATTCCCATAAAACACGCCAATACCTCCAGCTTTGTGCATTGAAGTTTGATGCATTTCTTACGCTTTTCAAAATTAAAGGCAACGTGGACGTGAGAAATATGCTTTCCATAAACAGAAAAAATCATAGATCAAAACAAAATTCGACCTAGACCCGAAACCGACGTTGCCGTGTTTTGCGGTCGTCAGGAGCTACCTGCACGTGGTCATAGAGATTGCGGTCTCTTGCGTAAAAATGAACCCGATCACAACAGCGGGCTTTGTAAAGCTACAATGAAGACTGCACTTAGATGCTGCTGATGAAACTGCAATCGGATCGTTTCAGAATGCACCTCGTTTGCTTCGTATACATCAGCTGGCATAGGCGAAGCAGCATAACCAGAATGTTTGCCAAACAAATTTAAATCAAATTGTGAAAGATGTGGCAAGCGTGAAGTACTTCTTTGTACTAGCAGACGAGACACTGATTATGGTCACACCGAGCAGCATAGCTGTACTCTCCTTTTTGTCAAAAAAAACTAAATATTTCGTGTCACTTTCTTCCACCACTGCATGGGGAAGCATCAACGGATTGCATATTAACAAATTTGTCGCAACTTCGATTTGACTTAAACTTTTTGCTGGGACAAGGATACGATGGGGCCAGCAATATGAATGGTTCCTATGGAGCCATGTGGGCAAGAGCTTGCACACTGCATCCCTTATACGCGCAGAGCTGTAGCCATGTGCTTATTTTAGTGGTCTGTGACACATTACAAATACCTTTGATACAAAATGCAGCGGGTATTTTTGAAAGTATTTGTGTTCTTATTTCGTGTACTGCGCAACCTGCAGCTATTCTGTGAATGTTTGTCCAAATGGTAATATCGATTTCTGGTCAAAAAAAGTAAACTTATTCCTCTCTGCGAAAATCGTTGGGCAGAAATACATGATTATGTTATCACCTTTGTGGAACTGCTGCCAGCGATTTACAAAACTTTGGCGAGCGTCAGAATAGCCGAGCCATGCAAGACAAACTCGTAAACAAAGCGTCGCAGCTGATCAATCGCATTTGCAACTCGTCGTTTTTGCTTTCTCTGCATGCCGATGAGCACATTTCTGGGACATAAATTGCCATTATCGAAAATGTTACACAAAAAACTCTGGATAATTTTGAAACAAATGAACTTCTGTACAGGGTGCTTTTACTTCTACTGCAGGAAATCCTTGATTCGGCAAATATTTTCCATCATGTTTTGAAAAAGATCACAGTTTTTTGCAATAGCCTAAACTTTTTCGTGATCATGACCTTCTGAGGAAATCAGTTTACAGTTAACTTCGGCTTGTCTTAGACTATCAGTGTGAAAGCATCCAAGAAGCAAAATGTCATTTTACCAGAAGAATCCCCATTTATTATTATGTGTATAGTCTTTGTTTATGCAGTAAATAAGTGAACTTTTTTGGCTGTACCAATAACAAGCAATTCTTGTTTTTTTAAGTTTGTTTTGCTTCTGAAAGTTCATGCCCCTTGGCTAAGTTTTGGCTGCGCCACTGTATTTGTTCAAAACAAAGGCTTTTTCTTTTGTTTGTAGAGATTATTGAGCAATGTCTTTATGTTGAGGAGAAAAACACTGAAGATCTACCCCGTATAAAAGGTTTTTATTTTTTTGTTTTTAGATTTGTACCCAGATTCTTGCGCTTCATGCAACAATTATGAAGGTTCTTACGAGTGCGCCTGCAAAGCCGGATTCAGTCCTAATGATGACAACACCAATTGCACAGATATTAATGAGTGTGAAGACTTAAATGGAGGGTGTCAACAGGTAAAACTGGTTTCAAAAACGTATGTTCATTGTTTCCTGTGGTGATTTTAGCCGTTTGGAAGTTCCTGTACAAAATATTTTGGATACCCTTGTGTTCGTTCGTAAAAAGTCAAAAAAAGTTCATTACTTTCATGCAATGTGCTTGTCGTACATTTGAAATATTTGTGTTTAACTGTGATATATGATGCTCAATTTCTCAGCAACTTATGTACCTCCATTTGCAATACGCCATGCTTCCCACACATACACCATAATCCACTGCGCAAACAACACAATTGCAAACAACGCACAGCAAAACTTATCACCCCCACTGCTCTTTAACGTAAGTGCACAGGAAATACCTCAGAGCATCTCCGTCTTCCAGTGATAGATCCAGGGGGCATTTGGGGGCAACTGCTCCTCCAAGCAATGTGGTGCCTCGCTAAATTGCGCCCTTTTGATATAAATGCGCCCCATTTGGGAGCCTATCGAGGTAGAACCAGAGATTAAAAATACTTTTAAGCGATTAAAAACAAAAAAGTAATTGATCAATCCCGTTGGGAATTAATCAATTAATTTTCGATCTTTTGGCCATAACTTGTTAACCACTAGCGTTAGATCGCCAATCAAGTGCTCTAACGATGAGGATTTTCGCTTAGTTTATTTTTAAAAGAAAAAACGGTTAAATTGTCACTTGATCTTTTTTCTCTGGCCCTCATTACATCATCCAAAAAGCCCTTAACCTCCCCTAGTCGTGACGCCACACAAATAAATTTCAAATCCAAAAGTTCCTGAATTTTTAAAAATCGAACCTGTGAGACTTTTTGCTGTTTTAGAGGGTTTGAACAGCTCTCTAGGTCTATCGGTGGACAAGTTATTACTGGACAAAACCCAAGACTTTGTGGTCGTTGAAAGGTTAAGCACCTGTCGTGTGGTTTGCCACAAAAGTCAACAGTGAAAGTCATGCATGAGCATTTGAACCTGCCAACATCTTTCATTTTCGTATTTCCTAGCGTAGCACACTTATAGTCAGAGAGGTACTAAGGGGAAAGAAATTAACTGCTTACCTGCGACAACATATGATAGTTTCGAACCAATGCAGTCAGGAATTATCCATATCAGCGTGAAACGCAACGGCAGGTGGTAGACACTGAACTCACACATGCGCCTATGATTTCACTCGTGTGCAGTAGCAAGCGGATTCGCGTACTGTTTCTGAGTTCTGGATTTTCTGAGTTCTGTGTCACAGTGTGTTCCAAGACAGAATTGTTGCTTTGAGCGCGTCAGCTCGGCGCTATAAAACATTTGGGCTCCCCGCGAAGGACCTCTGTTTTGTAGCCTACCCAACAGGAGATGCAAACCGTGGAGTTGCCCATAATCACATTAACCAAAAGACAGAATCATGCAAAGAACTCAGGTCACGTTTTGTGTTATTCTAGAACATACGTCATTTTTTCAACTAGGTTAAAAGTGAAGCAACGAAAAATGCTTCAATTAAGTTGCCAATGCCAACAAAGCGAACCAGACCCAAGAGATTCTTTTGGAAAAATGTTTCCGATGTGCGGAAGAGCAGCTGTTTCCTATTTCTCAAATTAGTTTGTTGTTATCTTAAGCCAGACGCGAAAATCAGCCATCAAACATATGTTTATCAAGTGTCTCACGAAGTTCCAGCTTCTTTTCCACACCCCAAAAGTAAGATATGCGTGGAGTAAGTGTTGTCTAATAATCCAGAACGCTGTACTGGCGTGAAAACACTAGGAGTTCAGTTCGATTCATGCATGTTGGACAATCTCCCACGCATTCAAACTGAACCAACCATGCACTTTTTAATCACTGTTTCGTTGCTTTAACTTCAGACAGTGTTCTTAAAGCCAATCTGCTGAAATTTAGTTTTGCAATGTGCAATGTGCAAAACTCCAGATGTAAAGGAACCTGATCTAAACTGCAAAAAAACTTGGTTTTGGACTCTTTCCCAAGAATAAGAGATTTTGGAGGGAATGGTGAAGTGAGCTTTATCTTCAAACCAATCTTTTACCTTTTTTAGTGTTCCCAACTCTGGAAAAGAAGACAGATCAGTTTATTAAATTGTCTTTCTTGGAACTCGTGGACCTACTCGTACTTCGATTTCATAAAACCAAACATCGAGCTGAAAGTTGTTGCGAGAAATATCATTTTTCCTTCACAGGCTTAAAGTTAACGGGTTAATGCTGTCAATTAAGTTGCATCTAGCAACATACAGATCAGATAGTTCCTAAAACAAGAATGTGTTACGGTGGAACTTGAATAAGTACCTGGTATTCGGCACTTTTCCTAAACATCAACGATAATACAACCGGTTTTTACAGTTTTAAAAGAAGTATCAATGAATGGTGTAAAGTTTAGAAATGCCGCAATTCTTTTTTACATTCGATGTATAGCCTGCCTTAACAGCTTCGATCCCTCAGCTGAACAACATGTTTCGCTTCTGATCAAAAATATCAGGATCAGGACAAAGCCTAGCAACGAACAACAACCTGCTAATAAGCAGAAGTGGCCGTTACGTTACAAGAAATGCACGCTTGTTACAACACTTCTCAATCATTTTTGCTTCAGTAGCATAGTCATATTGTTCAATATGTCATATGGAATTGTTGGTGTATCAATGTGAGCTATTATTTGCTGAAAGAAAGAGTGGGAAAACTCGAACTGAATACGGTCAGCACTGGGAAGCCTAGAAGGTGGTCAGTATTATAATTAATAAAAATAGGTATCACTGGAAGGTCGTTGGTGTGAGTTCAAACTCACAACTCATACCTGGAACGTTGCCGAACCCACAACTCATACCCGACAGTTGTTTACTTGGGTAGGTGTTTGGAACATAAACTACTAACCAAATATCACACAACCGGAAGCGAAATTTGTGTAAAACGATGGATAAGAGCTTAAACGGATCCACTAGCTGCCACTTCTCAGCAGTTGCATTTGTATGATAAGCTTGTATTTGTTACTGTAATAGTTTCGGTCACTATTTATTTATTTATTTATTTCATTTCATTTTAATGTTTGAACCGGACACGAAGCCCATAGAGCACAAGCACACGGTGTATGCACAAGGCAGATTGATACTAACAGACACAGAACGTCTTGTAACAGCGTTGGGTGCAGAACCACAGGATTACAGACACTTCTTAACACAGTTGTTCGCTAACTCGTAACACTTGGTACAACACTACATCCAGAGTAGGACACGAAAATCACATTTTAAGAATAGAGTCCAACCTGGCCAAGGCCAGGTAAAGTACGAATGCATTGTGGCCAGCACACGTCCTCAAACTACCACTGTAACGTCCGGGCACTCAGTCCCAAAGTAAAATGCGGTTGTACAGTAGTGTTCAAAGAATAAGGACGATATAAACAATCTTACTGCGTCAAAACCTGCAACCATATGTTGTTAGACTTTATGCATCTTTCAAGAAACAGGTACACATATTCTCAATATGGCCTCAAAAGCCTCAAACTATCTTGGCACATTTACGTATTTAACAGCCCACCCTTCTGTGAGTTAAACATCACCAAAGCGAAAAAGATTTACCAGTGTATTTTCTAAATTGAAAAACGAATAAGCGACAAACAAGAATAGAATTACAATTTGGCAAGGAAGGACTATTTATTGCTTTCAGTATTATTACCTATTTTTTGAATAATTTCTGTTGCTCTTATAGATACAGCTTAAAAGCTTAGCTTCACTGAAAAAACTTCATCAGAACAACAGTAGAGGAAGGTGGTGTACAGTCGATACTTTTTTTTTATTTTCAACCACTGCTACTTTATTTCAAGTCTAAACAAGCTCAAAACTTGTCACACAATAAAGCAACTCTATATACACAATATCATGCCAAAACATCAAAACAACGCTCTTCAGAAAAAATTTTACAATAAATTTGAAAAGGGTGCTTTTTCTGTCTAGGGGTGGTCAACACTTGACTGGTCAATATAAAGTTGGGCTGCATGCATTGCATAATGTTCACGTGATATACCATGTAAAATAGACACTTGCTGACTGCCTCTCCACTTTTCCACATTCTAATTACCACTATTAGTGCATGGCAAAACAAATTTGTATGATTGCCAAACATTAAATGAAACTAATGCAATATGCTGAAATTCATCCTTTGCCATACAAATATAATGTGCCGCTAAGTACAAAATAAACCTAAAAATGCTCATAGATTAGAATTATTCTGTATTGGATTTCAATATAACACCTCAAGCTCTACCTTGCTTAGACTGACCTCGTGGCAACGTGTTGAGTGTGCTCCATATTTTTTGGCAGATGTGCCCCATGCATAACTATGAAGTAAAATGAAGAAGTACCAACTCAACTCAAAAAGAAATTTAAAATCTGGCATTATCAAATAACGTTGCACTGCTCTGACTACAACGTCACAAAAACTCAGAACAGAAGATGTCGATTAACGTGGGCAAAACCCAAATCTAAATCCGACTTTATAATTTTTTTTTGGGTGGCAAAAACACAACTTACTCTGTAACTCGTAACAACGGCGGCCTGTCAGGGAAAAATTCACCTTAGTACCACGATTGGTATGAGACTAAATCACCATGGAAACTTTAAAGTTCAACGTTTGCAACTTTTTGAATAAATCCAAAAAGACGACTGTGCTCCTAGTTCTACTGTGCCCCACCTTCCCCTACTTGTGAAAAACAGACAAAAATTCCTCTGCACTTTTTTCACTCTTGAGAAAACAAATTGTTTTGTAATCTCATTTTTTTCAGATTTGCATCAACACACCAGGCGGCTATCAATGCGAGTGCAACGATGGATACAAGCTCACAAACGAATCATCGACCATTTGCAACGATATAAGTACGTGCTTTGGTGAACAAGTTATTGTGAATCCTAATACTAAAACGAGCCGCGTGCCGTGAAAACCGGCAGAAAATGATTTTCGTAACTTTTCTTAAAACACAAGGCGTCATTCCGCTTATTTTTTGTTTTTAATTTGATTTAGTTGGTGACAATTGGCTGCAGGTCTAATCCTGAAATTTGATTCTTGCCGGGGCGGTTGAGCTGAACGCTCTCGCCTAAGTAGTGCTACGGCGATTCACTCGGTGGCTGTAGATCAAACACCCAACCTTCCAACTGAAAGCCGGAAACTCAGCTGCTATATTTATCGCCGCCCCCGCTTGTT
>JGI24021J15306_10009508_pt1 | contig 12034 bp, 8 predicted proteins | sample Ectturendosymbi1_FD_15306 | JGI IMG/M metagenome (IMG submission 15306)
GATCTGTTCCTTGCTGGTTTAAGCTATTCACTCAGGCACATTGGTCACACTCAATCTCACACTAACAATGGATATTTCACACTTGTGGATGCGTTGCTGTAGATACACTCTGGCTTCTTTTCACACAGTACGAAACTATGTGATTTATCACTATCAGCAGTCACTGTCTCGCTGCATTATCTGCCATGATATCTGCATTCAACAGCAAGCAGCAACATGCAGCAAAACGCCTACTATCGTAATTTTAAGTGAACCATGTTATTGTTGCGCAATAGAGACCAACAGCAGAAGAATCCGCTCCCAAGTTCNGCCANGCAACGGAGCAGAAATAAGTGAACTGCTAGCACACTACTGTATGACACCAGGACCGCAAACCTTGCTCTTCTGCAGAGTGAGTGTCTNACCGATAAATANACNGCCATTGCAAGAATTAACCAATTACTCGAAACTGAGCTGCTGATTTCATCTTTTCCAGAAAATTTTAGTTCTTAGGCCCAATTTCCAAGGGAGCAAATGCCTGTTTTTTCCCCCCTGCAGACGCCCATGACTGTAGGGGCATTATTATTTTATTTCAAAATGTTCTTTGTTTGTAAGTTTGTGCATTATTTTTTGAAATTTTAAACTTTTCATAATTATATCAGGGTCCAAAACAGAACCTCACAGCTAATGAACTGGTGAATGCTATTTATCCCGTGTGGATTTACTCCTATCTTGCATTCCTTTTGCCAGCATTTTTGCTGACAGATTATGTGAAGTACAAACCTGTGATTATATTTCAAGGTTTAGGGTAAGTTTGTTATACTAATTCTGTCTAAGTGTGTTTAAAATAAGTTGGTTCACCAAGTTCCATTATAATTGTTTTTAAATGTTCTACAATAGTTTTACAAGCAGCTTTTAAAAGTATGGTGCTCTGACTGAAAATTTTAGTTGTGCAAAAAGATTTAGTAGCCATGGTACTTTTCCAACATAGAAAAGCATTTCAAACTTATGTCTGAATGAATTATCTCGCATAATTTGCAGTATCTTGAGATGTAAAAAATGTTTGTAAAACATAGACCAAGCTGCAAACCTCACCATCTAACAAACCTTCTCCTTGTAGGTATGACTCTTCTGACTTGATCAAAATTTTCTTGCTACTTAAATCACTTTTGCAATACTGACATTTAGTCTAGAGTCCAAAAAAATTTGTAAAATTAAATTAAAAAACAGGTGTTTAAGTCATATCAGGCTGAATACCTCTTTATGTTTAATTTAATATCTAATTTCTTGTTCTAATGTGTGTACATTATTAAAATGAAAAGAAGACATTGTCAAAGTTTTAGCCAGTACCTGCCTAAGACAAAATAAGGTTTCTTTTGATTTATGAAATCTCTTTATTAGCTTTCACATCCAAAATAGGTTGCTTCGTTATACGAGTATGCTTTGAAGGCAAAAGAGTTTTATAAGAAATAATAAAACAACCAGTTATTAAAATGAAATGACATTGAGTGTTATGAAAAAAAGCTTTTTCATTATTATCAGCATTTCATGAGAAAACTGTGGAACTAAAGCATTTATTCATTTCATTCAATCTTTGTTGATGATGAAAACAGTTGTTTTTTATGATGTAAAATATGGTTTCATGTAGATAATGGGTTGTTGCGTTACAACTTCTTGCAAGACTTCCAAGTTTCACAAAATACAGAAACAGGCTTACTTGCCTGATTTAGAGAAAGCTGTTGAAAGTAGAATAGTTGATGTTTCTTCAGAGTTTCTTACACATGTTCATTATAACAAAGGGTTGATTTTAGAATTTTCACTGTTGGTCTACATGTCTTTGTGCAGTGGAAATTCTGGAGCAGGTACCAGTCTACATATAGATATGGGTCCAACTTTGATTGGATACCAGCTATAATCTTTTTTTCTTGAAATTTAGTACATTTACATAAGAAAACTGTGAAGAAAATTTTTTTAACAAACGAAGCACTTGTTTGAGTTTCAAATGGAAGGTGTTTTAGTAAACTGGCATAAATGTGGTAAACACTCAAAACATGTCTGGAACCAACGTGATTTCTTTGGAAGAACCCAAGCTATCAAAAGTGTTAAAGTTCAGCTAAGGTTTTGCACATATATGGGCACATCAGGAGCTGATCTTCTTTTCATTTTATACTATATTTACGTGTTGAGCATAGACTCATGGTTCATATTGCAGTGTTAGTAAAAGAACACAAATACTAATGCAAAAATGTAAAAAGTCTAAACACATCACAGGATAAGTGTTACTTGGTGGACACAGGCGATGTTGAAGAGGAGCAAACATTGAAACAATACACTTGCAGCTGTGTTTGGTCAATGTCATGCAGAAGCATTGTATGGACTCAACAAAATATTAAACATTTGAAGGGAGCAGGTAGAAAAGTTAGATGAAGGTGCATATCATTCAACAAAAGCATATCAATTGCTTGTAATCAAGACATTAAATGTTTTGAGTAAATAGTTAACCTAATGGTTGCAAACACACACACTAATCGGAATGTAACATAAATTTGACAGGTGTTGTTGTAGCCTATGTGCTGTCATTTAATACCAGACTGTGTTTTCAAACTGCGTGTAGCATAATTGGCAGACATAAATTGGCATGCAATAGGCACAAAACAAATGAATTTTATTGCAGTTGACCGCTGAGAAAAAGTGCCTCTGAGCCTGTTTGCCTGTCAACTGTGGTGCAAGTAGACACATTCTTGTATTAAGCACTTCCACATTACTTATAATAACACCTACTGAATTTGCATAGCATCCCCAAGAAGATAGTTGACCCATATCAAGTTACCTATTCCGTCACAATGTTTAATACCTTGATTAGAAGAAACCTGTATGCCTTTGTTCAGTAATGCATGTCTTCATCCATCTTTTCCTTTTGCTCACTTCATCTGCCTGATCCTTTTGCAAATATCCCTTTTCTCCCACTATGTGAGGCTGTGCATGATGATGTCCAAATGTGATAGATGCTGTTGGTGCTTTGTTTTCTGCATTTGTTCCTCTTTAGAATAAACTGTGTGCACCAGCCAACACTTGCCCTGTGATACATTGTGTTTCAGTATAATTGTAGCTTCTTTTGACTGCCCTGTGATATGGAGCTGGTATCTGAGCCAGACACATAAAAACACCATCTACTATCTGTTGTAGTACAAAGTAATTCGGTATTGAAATCAACATAGTTGTGTCATAAACTGCCACTCTTTCACATCTATATTTAGATTTAAAAGAATTATGTTTGTGCATGACCTGGCAATGTCTCCTTTATTCGATATTTTGCAAACATTTTTGGTGCTTGCCTTTATTTGAATAACAATGTTGTTAAGATCACTGCAGCACCATGTTGCATGTTATTTTAAATTTGAGTAATGTAAAGAGTCAAATTGCCTTCAATATAACCATGCACCAAAATATGGGAAGAGACTCAAAGACACATGAACAAAGATGCAAAATTTGGAAAGACAAATAACCATGTTCAGCATATCTAACCCCATTTCTTAAACTTCTTTGTTAAGCTTATTGTTTTGTGTTGAAAACACTCAGTCAAGTGAATAGCAAAAAAGAAGTGAATTGGGCACTCAGTTTGGCACAAACTGCATTGCAATTTTGTGTTCTCATAGGAAAACTTCGTTGTAGAGAACAGAAGAACATACATGATTTCCTGTAATTAACATTCATGACGACGTAGTTGATTGTTTTACACTTACGCTTTGTCTAATCGTGGCAAGTTAATGTTGTTTTAGATACGTGACCTGTTGGTTGCTGCTTTGCTTTGGCAATGGTGTCCCGCTAATGCAAATGATGCAGGTTTTTTATGGAATGGCTACTGCTGGAGAAATTGGTTATTACTCTTACATATACAGGTATGAATTTCTCAGATGCTAAGGACATGTGTCAGAAAAGTTTGAATGTTAGAATTGTGTCATAGTCGTAAAGAAAATGTCTGGTGATCATCTAGCTCTTTTTACATTACAGCATTGTTAAGTATGATCAATACCAAATGGTGACATCATATGTACGAGCCGCTACACTGTTAGGCCTCTTCCTGGGGTCTGTGTTGGCACAGTTGTTGGTTTCAATTGGTCATGTGGATTATTTTTACTTGCATTTAATATCTCTGATCAATGTCACCCTTGCATTTTTGATGTCTGTTTTCTTGCCTATGCCGAAGACATCTTTATTTTTCTTCACATCTCAAGGCAGTAAAGGTAATTTTCTTTTGATCATTTGTTTTGTGACACACGTGTGTTATGTCTAACATGAAAACTAAAAGTCGCTGTATTCAATTAAAGGAAGGCACAAGATATAAAAAAACTCATGTTTTTATAACGGAAATTAAGTTACCAAATGTTTTTCCTTCAAAAATCAAGTCGAAATTTGCAGATTTTTCAACTAGTTTCAATGCAAATATAAAGCAGGAGATGAATATGACGGCTTGGTGTCTCGCGTTTACATATTAAAATTTGTGNAGTTCAAAATTCAAATACAATTGTACGTCGTCATATTATTACGTCTGATAATAACATGCCGTATGCCTGTAATATTACNGCATATCCATTAATGGATCAATCTGCTGCCCTTACTAGTAAACTCTTCTGGACTTCCTTTATCCAGCACAAAATNTTAATTTGATAAACGTCGAGATTCGAGNTAGCCCCCAAGGTGCGCCCGCTACGCATCTGGAGAGGTGAATGGAGGCAGTGCAGAGTGCTTCTACTCTAGCAGGCTTGAACGCCACGCGTATACGGCTAACTTACCGAAAGCTAGTGTTCGAAAATTGGAACGCCACTTCACTCAAGGGAAGAGAGTCTTTGTTCCGATCCTCACCTATGGTCATGAATCTTGGGTAATGACTGAAAAAAATATATTGAGTACAAGCGGCAGAGATGGGATTTCGCGACGAGTTGACCGCGTGACACTTCGTGACAAAATGCACAACTGTGAAATTCCTAAAGCCTTGAATATCGAGCAACTTCTCCGAATCAAGAAATCCCAGCTACGATTGTTCGGCCTCTTGACCACAATATCCCAGAAAATATTGGCGAGGCAGATCCTGCTGGCTGCACCCACTGCTAAGCGGCCCAGAAGTCGTCCAAGGACCGGGTTGCGTGATTACATATCCCACCTTGCNTGGTCCCATCTTGGTGTGGAGTCAACAGAACTATCAGATATTGCTGAAAACCATGAGGTATTTGGAGTCACCCTAGGGCTTCTGCCCGTGTCCCTCCTGAGAGGAGAAGCGGACATGAAAATGAATGAATGAGTTGAGGTAGCGAAGTATTAAGTTGACAGAATCTAACGAGAAAGCTGCACTGAAGAGAAAAGCAATCCAGTCATTAACAAAATCCTAATGAAATAGGGTGCTTAAAAGTAGCACTATATCCCGGTGTCAAAGCAACGCAAAGATTTTCCAAATATGTTGTTTATAAAAACTTTGGTGTTCGTTCTTGCACTTAGCTTCACAATGCTTTAAAAAATGTTTTGCTTACCTGCTTCATTGAATATGTAAGCTGGTAGATTAGTTCCACATTTCAGTCTATAAAAACTATTTTACATAAGATAAGATAAACTGCTGGATCGTTGAAGCCTTAAAACATCGCGGAGGTTTGTCCTACTCCTGCCTTCTGTTTTCAAAACGCTTGTAGACACTTGGACTGCAATTGATGAAGCACCGTTTTAACATTGGGAATTTGCGTTTGCATGCAGCCCATTACCCGCGTTTCTTTCTCCGAATACACTACAACAATAGGATTTGTTGCTACAAACGTACATATTTTTACATGTTTCTGCATCTTGAATCGCATTAAAAACTTTGAAAAGTTTGTCAATTTCCAACAGCAAAGACATCAATGACGGCAAACAACTCTTCAGTTTAGAGATGTGTGTTTTTTAGTCGGTGCAATTTTCCACGAACCTGAGTTTCCATCTTTCAAAAAAGCCAACTATTTTTGTCGCAAAGTGCGTGCGTATTGTTTCCCAGTCATAAAGATTACGTCTAAAATAGGGCATTTTAGCATTTAGAGTTAAAAGTGGCTGGGCAATATAGCATTGACGTTGATTTTGACATTGCCATCTTCTTTTGGCCCACCCTCTTTACTATTGATCGACAATTCCTTTATCGTGTCGAACACATTTTTAGACCGTGTTGTAATACTATATTTGGTGACGCGAACAATTTGGGTAAACGATAAGTCTTGCAAGTGTCCGCTTGCCAAGAGAAAATGATGGCAAGTAGATTGCTTTATTGCAAAGCGAGCTTTAACAGAACCTATGCAAGGAACCGCCCAACAAGGCAATTAAATAGCGCAAATGCAAAATCACACCTTCTGAGCGAAAACTGAGAAAGCGAAACATCTGATATACAACTAATGAAGTAGAAGTAGCATACGACTTGGATGCGTTTGACATAAGAATGTGATCTATTGCACGAGTAGTTAACTATTACGAATGGCTCTCTTTTCTCGGTCAGCTGTCTAGGAGGAACATAATTTTGAAAACTGCTCATTTCATTTGACGACTGTGAAATAATGTTGGAGATGATTGTGAGTGCGTTTCTTGTATTCTTGATGTAAGTTTTACCAGTCACTGCCACTAACTGAATTTTGTAGCAGCTATTACACCTGTTGCTACAACTTCATAAGTATATGCAATAGCGTTATTGCTTTTTCAGATATTATTTTGCAATACTTACAACTGGCATTAACACCCAAGTACTGCGTGCAGAAAAAAAATTTGCTTGATTTTAAGACTTTATATTAAATCACAGCCTGATTTTTAAACATGGCGCTTCAGGTAACAATCGGTCTTCTGGGGAGCAACAAGCTGATGAGGGTGATAACGAAGCATGCAGCCTGGCCAGCAACGATATCGACGCAACCGTACGTCATCGTGGTCAACCACCCGCGTAAACCATTCGATGCTTGCAGACAGCGTATACCTGAAGCATGAGGGCAGAATTTGTGCTTACAGCAGTATTTCCGGTTTGCTTTTCAGAAGGAGCTTAAAGCAACCATCAAGTGGAAGAAGGTCCTTACAAGTCTGATACACGACACTAAAGCGTGTTACACGGACGTGGTGCTTCTTCGTTGGTCAATCTGGTGGGCTTTGTCAACGTGTGGGTGGATACTCGTTGTAAATTACGTTCAAAATCTGTGGGAAACTATACGTCCAAGCAATCAGCAGCAAGTTTACAATGGCGCCGTCGAGACAGCTGCCACTGTACTTGGTAACTGCGTCTTTAAAATTCAATTCTTTCAATTTCGTGATGCATATTATTTGTCGCACAGTCTCTTTGCGTTCTTGGAATGATTAATTATAATCTGTAAGGCTTGGTCATATGCGTGAACGGTAAACTTTACTTGTAATTTTAGTTCTGCGCTTGTTTTTTTGTATTCCGGACTGAGGTAAAGATCAGCAGATCTTGTTAAGCTCTTGAATAATTAAAAGATTAATTAACCTGCAGATCAATGCACTTCGAGTGCCATTTTTGAAGAATGTGTTACTGAACTTTCAGGCGCCTGTGGAGCTTTCTCGGTTGGCTTTATCGAAATTACTTGGTCCAGATGGGGAGAAATCGCATTGGGTCTTTGCTCCCTGTTGAAATTCGGATTGCTCTTATTGATGTATTTGACAGCTAACATATGGATATGCTATGGAGCTTACATTGCATTCATAGCGCTGTACAACTTCGTCATCACTGTGACTCAGTGAGTACGAGACTATCATATGCTGTTGCTACCTGCAGCCAGGGTTAGCCACATCACAAAACAAAATAGCCACCATGTGCTGGATATTGTGTGATTGGATGAAGCTTCTCAGTTTCTTACAGTTTTTACGTTTGAAATGACTATTTTTTTAACATTGTATAAATGCCATAGGGTAACTTTAATATTTTTTATGTGGAACAGGACTTTTCGGTCTGGCCGTTTCCGTCTGGCCGACTTTGCTTTGTATATTTGTGCCACCACACCTTTCACTGATTACACTGGTCAACACAAAATTTCTTTCTGGGATGAAAGTAGCCACCCTTTACTAATTTTGGGGCGAGGAATCCGAAAATTAGTCTTAAAATTGTCAGCTCTATTTTTCAAGATATTGGCACCAGCAATATATGCTAGGGGGGGACATGTGACCCCCTGGAATTCTGAATTAAATACCTGTATATCTCTTTCAATCACATATTTATCACATTTAAATAACAGGGCTCAAAGACATTTTCAAAACAACCACCAAGTTACCTTTTTTAATAACCACATGTTTCTAAGACCTGTGGTGACTGTTACATTTGACCCCCCTTCACAGATCATTTGACACCCCTTTCTAGGGGGTTTAGATTTGCCGAAAGTTAAAGCTGAGCTGTTGGCTTCAAGATAAAACAATGAAATTTGCTTCAGACTGGTGTCAATGTTTGTAGTTTTCGAACATGTCAACAGTCTTTGGCCCAGTTTTTTTAGCATGAAAGGTGGGCTTGTATATTGCACAGATGTTAATGGCATTATGCAAGAATTGGGGTACTCCCACAGATCAGAAGAATGGAGACCGTTCTTTGATTCATCCAAACTAAGTCTAAAAGCTGTGTTGCTGCACACTGTTAATAGTATGTTGCCATCAATTCCCATTGGATATGCAGCTCAAATGAAAGAAACATACGAATATGAAGCTTCTTTTACAGTACATATATAACGAAGAGTACTACTGGCAACTGTGTGTAATTGCAAATACTATTGGAATTTCAGCCTGGTTATACAAAGTATTGGTGTTTTTGTGTGAATGGGACAGCCGTGCTAGACATGAACATTACCTTAAAAATGACTGGTCAAAAAGAAGCACTTTGAAAGGAGGTACAACAAATGTGAAGTACACTCTACTTGTTGAAGCATCAAAGATCTTACTACCCCTTTGCATATTAAACTGGCCTAATGAAAAAATTTGTAAAAGTGATAAATCAGGATGGAGCAGCTTTCCAATACATTTGCAACAAGTTTCCTGTATTAAGCCAAGCCAAGCTGAAAGAAGGTATCGTCGTTGGAGCCTAAATCAACAAGCTATTAAAAGATTAAGACTTTGATCACACCTTATCTGGAACGGAGAATGTTGCCTGGAATGCATTTCGAGATGTGGCACACAACTTTCTTGGAAACGCAAAAGCACCAAATTATATTGAATTTGTGGAACACATGATAGATTCCTACAAAAATGTGGGGTGCAACATGTCTTTGAAAATACACTTCTTACACACGCACTTAAATTTTTCCTTCAAACTGTGGTGACGTAAGTGACGAACATGGGGAGCGTTTCCATCAGGATATTGCATTCATAGAAAAACGCTACCAAGGAAGATGCAGCCCATCAATATTAGCTGATTACTGTTGGACTCTTGCTCGAGATTAACCAGACTTGTCTTACAGCAAGAAAGCTAAAAGAAAGCGATTGTGAACATGCACGTTTCTGTTGTTGCATTAGCATTGATGTATGCATTTGTACAATAAAAATTGAAAATATTCAAAAAACGAGAGCTAATCGAAGTTTTTTATTGTCATATTCGGTTTCAGCACCCAAAAATCTATAAGAAAGGACTATTTCCATAAAAGAAAGAAAAATTTTTTGAAATTTTGTTGACCTGTGTTATGGTTGTTAACTTGGGGTCTATGCATTGAGCTTTGTTACTTTTCAAGTATTTTCGTTCCATGTCTGGCCTTTCGCATTCATGTTGCAGGTGACCTGAATCAAAAACTGTCATGAGTAGCACGCGTTCTCTCGACTTCGTTCGCTCGCGCGTTACTCGGGCTCATCCGTTTGAGGCGAGCTGCTCTCTGCATTTAGGTATTCAAGTATTTTTTAACATCATTCATATCAGATTAAATGTTTTTTTTAAGCAACAGATTTGCATAGAGCAGTGGTTTTCAACCTTTTTGTACCGCGAGTCCGCGATCCATTATAGCAACCCACTATAACCAACGATCCCCATCTAAAACTCGATCAAACCAACTGTAATACAGCTGTGTGCACAAAAAAATTACTCGCGACGCCTCCAAAAATGGTTCACAACCCATCTGGGCAGTGTTTCCTCAGAAAAAATGTACACTAAACAAATCTTTGTTTTAGTGCGCATGCAGTTGCGCAACCATGTAAACACATAGGCGGTAAAGTGTTTCAAGCGTTACAGAGGCTATGTGGTATACTGTATATACGATATTAAATCTGGGCTGTTGCTAGTGCGCGAGAATGACATTTCACTAGACAAGTGGTCTGTTGGCACTGCACATTTGCGCACCGTAGAGCAGAGTTGTAAACGGGCCTCATTTTGAAGCCCGAACCTGACCCGAGCCCGTCATTTATTTTTGAAGCCCAATTTAGGCCCAAAAGCCAAATTTACCGAGTGAGTTGAGGTATGTGCAACTGCGGGGTAACAAAAAACGTAGTGCACGGTATAGCTGCAGGTTTAAGGTTTTATATCACACCCAAAATAACAACCACCTTGACCAAAACATTGGCTTAAACAAGCACAAATTTATCTTGTTAGTCAACGATAATACTCCGGAATGTAATGTTTCTCAAAAAAAGAAACTACCACGAAGCTATCCACGATGGCGCTTTAGGCATAAAAGAAACTATCTAGGTAATGCTATAAGCATGAAAAGTTGGTTTATGGGCCATTGTTTTTAAAACAAGCCAAACATCGCGTGAGTGATTGATCTTTTCGACACAAAGCCATCGTATGCTAATTTCCTTACCGCTGTTGCCTTCTCAAAAAGAGTTTGAGGCTAATCCGAGCAGAGAACAAAAGAACGCAGCTGTGTTTGCAAATAGAATTAGCTGAAGAAATCACAGTCACTTCACTCACAGAAGTTCTGCAGTGAGCACAACAAATGTAGGTCTGTAAAAATGTAGAAAAAATGTGAAAAATCGTTTGAGCACAACAAATGTAAAAAAATCGTTGCTCTTAATGTTATAAAAAAGTTTTGTATGCAGGCCCAAAATCGGCCTGAAATATTTTGACAAACTTAAGCACGAGCCCGGCGCGAACCCGGCCCGACCCGAAAAGCCCGGCCCGACTTACAACTCTGCCTTAGAGGGAACACTGCCTCTGGGAGTCGCGACCTCACATTGAAAACCGCTGGCATAGAACAATGAATGTAAATTCCAGTCCAATGAGCAGTTCGCATTCGAAAATAATTTCAAACGAATGATTGTCAATTCGGGAATATGAATGAGCCAAGTACGCAGACGCTTACTTGAGCTCGTCTCAACAGTTAAAGTTCGAGCTGCCCTCTGCAAATAAGCATTTTTAAATATAATTCATATCAGATTGAGTGTTCATTGAAGCAATCGATTTGCATAGACAAGTTCCCATTCGAGAATAATTTCAAACGAACAAAAATATTCTGCAGTAACTGGGGCTAATATGAATGAGCCTAGTATGCAGAGAACTAACTGACATTGTAGTTGCTCTTTACCATACATTACGCAACAATCGACGAGTTCTCATGAAAACTTCTAATTCAATGTTACGTAACTACCGTTACATAGCAACGATAGTGCTGGCCAGAATAAAAGCAAATGGAAATTTCAATGATGCAAGCCTCAGACGGTTGCATTCTGTCAGTGGCCTTGGTATAAATGGCGTGTTGAGCCCGAGTGACGCGTTTGACCTCGAGTCGCTTCTGAACTGAATGTTCCAAAACACTATTTTTTGCGTTCGTGAACAACCTGTCACGTCACTGGCGTAAAGTTGACTTAACGTGGATAGAATGTAAGCTCAGTTTATAGTAAAGCAGTGCAGTGACAACATGACAAGCGATTGCTTGCGTGCAAATGCGAAACTAGTTGACGTAAACGTTTGTTGACCTTTAAAATGTAATGTTAGTGCTTCAACAAAGTAACGTTCGGCCCATAAAAAATGCAGCTTCTGAAAGAAGCAGCTTTCTACGTGAACGTTAACTGATTTTTAATTTAAATAGAAGAACCGTTTGCCCAAATTGGGCAGAGGTTACCTGAGCAAGGTTAACAAATTTCATCA
>JGI24021J15306_10009510_pt1 | contig 12033 bp, 8 predicted proteins | sample Ectturendosymbi1_FD_15306 | JGI IMG/M metagenome (IMG submission 15306)
CCCCCCCCCCCTGACTACTCCTATGTCTCAAACTATGGAAATGTAATTTTGGGGTTGCGAAACAAATTGGCTTGACAAATCAGATATTAAAGTTTTTGCAAACTTTGCAATAAGATTAGAAGTAGACCTGCAGTTAATCTATTTCTATTGCATTTTAATAGGTAGTACCGTACTTCATGCTGTCAGTTATAAGCCTTCTAGGATGTCTGCCTGAGATATCAAATAATAATAAATCAACTAAGCACAAGTTATGCCTGGTTACGTCATGATTGTTTTGACGTACTGACTAATACTGACCTTGTTGCATTCATTCCAACACAAGGACACACTTGTATAAGCGTGGACAGAGGGGGGCCAAAGGGGCCATAGCCCCCCAAATTTTCAGAAAATGTAGTCATTTTTTGTTTTGAGAGGCATTTTTCCAAGCAAAATAGTGTTATTCGCCTAAAATAAAACATTTTGCCCCTCCCCAAATTTTTGGGCTGGCTACACCACTGCACACTTGTATTTAGAACTCTAGGTTTAGTCTAGGGGCTAGTGGGCTAACTGCTTTGAGCGCAAACTGAAGTAGTTTTAGACCAGCTATGTCCAGTCCGTGGGCCGCATGCGGCCCAGTTCAGGCGTTCGCTGTAGTAAAAGTATCCTACCTAGGCCTAATGACAACCTGTCCTTCTGATAACCTTGGATGTGATATTTTTGGTGCAGGTGGTCCTTACTACCACATTATCACGTCTGTTACCAATTGCAGCTAGGATTCGAAAGCTTTCAGTATAGCTTAAGCAAAATTTAGTTTGCTAAGATCAAAGTAAGCCATTCAACGTGCGGCCCTCATTAAAATGGCATTCAACGTGCGGTCCTGGTTAAAACAGTGACATACTTTTTGGCTCAGTAAGCCATTTGGGTTGGACCTAGCCGTTTTAAACTAAAGTTGAAAGTTTCATACACATTTTCAGAAGTACTTTGGAATTTTATTCAGAAAAGTTGGATCCGCACACCACACACTATTGAAATTTTAAGACGCCACACACCCGCATGCCAAGGATGATTTTGCGGAATTATTAAACGACGAATGTTTGCATCTGAAATTTTCAAAACAAGGTTTGTGATTTTTGGATAAGAACAAGAAATGAATACCAGTCATTTCTGATCTAGCATTCATAAACTCTTAGCCTTTTGCACAACATATTTGTGTGAAGAAGCATTCTCAAAAGTGAATCAAATCCAAAAACCGGTCCTTTTTGAAAAATGTTGAGAATGTCTTTTGTCCTCCGTAGTCTTGTATCAATCTACGCATGATTGATCTGTGTAAAACTCATCAAGTTCATCCATCCCATCGCTTGTGCTTGATAACTTCTACAAACTGAATTTTTTCTGTGCTAATTTTTTTTCGCCTTACTGTTTCCATTGCTTGGTTAATTGTTTTATTCCAGTGTAGTTACTTTCGCGGATTGTGTGCATTTGTATGATTTCGCCATAGACAAAAATGCCTCTTGAGATTTGCAATGAAACGTTTACACCTAACATTGACGTTTAGATTCTAGGCTATCCATGAAGGGGTCGCATAGAAAAACTTTTTTTCAAAATGAGGTCACAGAACAAAAAAGTTTGAAAAACCCTGCTCTAGACAAACTGTTTGCCAGGAAGGTGACGAAGAAGTGGTAAGGTTCTACAAATCTTTTCTGTAGCTAATACAGCAGCAAGGTAGTACGCTATTCAACTGACTATCGTCGCTATTATGTAAAAATTTGTGATAATTTTATTACAACCTTCTACAGATGTCTATAGTGCTCTATTTTAAGGAATTGAATAGATCAGCAAATTTTTCAATAGGAAATCGATTTAAAAAAACATTCCACATCCTCAGTCCTGAAATCTTACTAATATCTACGCTACTATTTGAACATGATTTTAGGACTGAAGGTGCGTAATATTACGTGAAATCGATTCCCTATTTTTAAAAAATTGCTAATCGATTCAACTCCGTCGCCTTTGTGGAGACTAGTCAACCTACCTGTATAGATACTGCAAGTTTGAATCATCGCAAATTGAAGGAATTATAACCTAATTGGCTAGTTCCTCAAAAGTTTGCAGCAAACCTAAAGATTTTCATTGCTGTTTTAAGAAATAATTTAAGCTTTGGAAGAGAGTGCAACCAGAAGCTTTGCAAGTCGTACAAGAAACAATAACGCGCTGCAAATAATGACTCAAATGGAATCATAGGTAAATATATAGTTGTTTTTCGAAACGTTCAGTACGATTTCATTTAAATCATTGGTTGTTGCATTATTGTTGATTACACTAAGTTTTACTGCGTGATTTTCGTGCCTGCACTAAAGTGTTTTACCCTATACTGAACAAGCTGCGGCTTGTTTTCGTTTGTTTCAACGAGTTTGAGCATCAGTTAACAATCAGCAACATTCTAGTTAAAAGTCTCCAAACTACGACCAGCGAGCCACATACAGCCCGTGGACGGATTTGCGAGGCCCGGGCCGGGGTCAACTTTATCTTGAATATTTGTTACAATGCTACCCGCGATAAGGCCGCTTTTCCAGGATCAGTGATCAAAGGGCTTTGTAATTTTTAATACGATTTGATTCATGTTAACCACATGTATCTAAAATGATATTCTTCTGTTATATTTGTTGGCAATAATATTCTGCACTACTTTTGTTTCAGTAGGAGCATACGTAGCTATTTATAAAAAAAGTACATTTAATTGTTTTTTCGCGTGCTAGGTGAATTTAGCGTTCTTTTCAGCTGGGGAGTATCGACGGCGCCTAGGGCAAGCAGCAAGTTTGGCGCTCCCATGTTCGAACTTAAGGACTTCTGGGAGCAAATGTACTGTATCAAAGAAAGTACTTGTGACATTGTCGTGATTTTTCGGCGCCCCCTCAGTGATTCGGTGCCTCCCAATGATTGGTCGACTGGGGCATTGTGCCCCCTTACCCCCATAGTTACGCCCCTGCTTTTTAGGAGTGAGTCCCTCCACCCTTCCAGTTGTGTGGACCTCAGCCCATAAAGGATGGAGCCCTTATTCTTGACGGCCATTATATTGCTAGTGGCCTGTGTTGTAATATTTGCACACGGCACGCTTATTTACTTAGGCTTTATTGTGCTCTGTTTTTGTAATTGTAATAGGTTTTCTGTATGCTTTCGAGGAATCAGCCGACTGCGTTTTACATTCATCTTTTTGTGATGATTCAAAATGGCAATATTAATATTCAAATACGTGCTCACGACGATGGGGTTAAGCAAGGAATCGATCAACAAACTTTAATATGAAATCGATTTCACGTAAAATTACGCATCCTCAGTCCTTAGACAGAAAAAACTTCTTGGAGAGTAAATGCTTCTATCGTGGAGAGTAGATACTTCTACACCAGTTACCAATTTAAATGTTTTGAAATGTCTTACAGTTCTAATTTTGGAAAACAAAGAATCTCGACTAGATTATCATCGGGTCAAAGCGAGCTTCTCTGAAATGCCCACACAAGCTTATTCCCTCTTTTGCTGCCATTGTTGTTAATTCAAATACGTGTGCAAGCAACGTGAATGTACAATAAATTTCAAAAGTTGTCAACTTGCTTTTACAATTGGTCAAACAATCTTTGGGACTGGGTGCACAACTGTTTCGCTATTGCCGGCAGCATTACGCTTATTTTTGTGAATTACGGCTGCAACTGAGTTCAAGTTATATTATGAATTACCTTATAATAATACGATTTATCCGATAATGTCAAATTTACTCGCGCCTCTCAGTGTCGGGGAATGTCAATATTTTATTCAGTCAAACACAATTCTGCACGTCTGTTTGGCTGTCTCTCTAGTTTCTACTAAATATCTGCAGTAGACAGATTTTAAGCAGCGCTACCATAACCCATATTTCAAATTACATGTTCCAGGCCGCATAAATTTTATCAAGGCCGCACGCGGCCGTACGGTCGCAGGTTGTGCACCCCTGCTTTTGGACATCAGATAATTCAGTTCACTTTATTTAAAATTTGGAAATACCCAGCTGGTCTTTCCACTTGCCCCATTCAGAACTGTTTGCCACCAGCCAAAGATTCAGCTATATTTTGAAAATGTTTGACTGAAGTTCACACCACAATTTATTGATGTCAACAGCCGATTTTTTGACGATGGTGGTAACCGAATTTACAACGATATTAGTGGGCCAACATCGTCCTTCTATCGATGTCTGCTATTCACATTTTTTATACTGATAATCTGATACTGATATTTTGATTTTCCAACAACATTGAGTTTTAAAACATTATTCCATTCATCAACTGTCACACAGGCTTCTCCGGAGGACCAACTTAAAAGCAGCATTCTTAGGAGGTGCTAAAACAACTAACGATTCTTGTCAAGTTTGTCAACCTCTGATAGATCTTCTGAGTCCACTTTGGGGAACGACCACACCAGGTCATCAACATGATTAAAAAGTTTTCTAGAACGTCGGCGGAAAAAAGGTTGGCGGAACCAAAATGTCTCTGTGCCAGTTTAGCCACCGAAACTGTCCCATAAACCCTTTCCATTGATGCCTTTCCTATCACTGGCTCCATGGTGCCCTATGGTGCCAATTTTTGATTGGTGTCATTTTATTCAGTGACACCAAGGCAGTTTTGAGCCACATTAAACTTGGTGACTGATGCTAGTGTGCTATTGGAACCGATTTCCTTACTGACATCTCGGTGCTGTTTATGTACCAATGTCCAATCAATCTCTGCCAAAGAAGAGACTTCATCGGCAGTTTGCCAATGATTTCAAAACTTAAGTTTCAATTACATTTGTCTTACTGACGTATTACTTAAAAGCATCAACGTATCACGTGACAGTGGATTACCAACAATCCAACTTATAAAATGGCCCGCACATTCAAAATAAACAACCATAAAGCCTCATAAAACTGTCACAGAATAGCCATGTTTTCAGTAAAGGTTTGAAAACAGCTACAAGCTGGCGCCAGAGTACTTCCGTGCCACAGGCTTAGCCAGGGGGGCCAAAGGAGCCATAGCCCCCCAAATTTTAAGAAAATATAGTCATTTTGTGCTTTGAGAGGTGCTTTTCTAAGCAAAATAGTGTTATTCGCCTAACGTCCAACACTTTGCCCCCAAATTGCTTGCCCCCCCAATTTTGGGCTGGCTACGCCACTGTTCCCTGCCAGTGACGAAGTTGGCACCGACCAGAAGCTGGCGCCGAAATGCCACGGTGGCACGGAAGGACAACCACAGCCCCGACTGACAAGCGACACCAAGTGGCCATGTCCCATCTCACTCAGTGCATGAAAGATGGACTCATGCTGTTTGGCTTTCAGCGGGCCTCTGGGTCGATTTATAGCAAGTTTACCCAGCAGAATCATCTCGCCTTCATTTCGTGAGTCATTCTGGCCACACAAGTAAAACATACAATGTGGATAAATAAATTAACCTAAACCTATAAAATGAAGCACGAAATGTTTGTTGTGTTTGAATATAACCATATAACGTCATGCTTGACAACAAGAATCTTCGCTTGCGAAACGTTTTTCGGCTGTAGGCCTATCACGACAGCGGAAATGCAACGAAAGAAAAACAAAGTCCCCAAATTTCTCAAACAGTTTAAAAAGGCTCATTTGGTTATACGCAGCCTTTGATAAAATTTTGATGCTTAATGCTTTCCCACAGACGTTGCGTTGCTCCTTCCTACATACAGGCATAATTGTAACCCATCATATTCCTTTATTTCGAAGTCGCAAAAACGTGATGGAAATTCTTATATTTGAAAATAAATACTTCCATATAATTTTAAATTTGAAGCAGCTCAAACAAATATTTAAAAAGTCTCTATCACTGAATAAGCTGCCCATTCTTTTTGATGTGAAAGCCATGTTTGTTGTGTCCAGCACGGATAATTTTTATCGGTTATGCCATCTGATAGGTTTTGTCTTACTTCTTGATGCTTGGTGAAACTAGGGCCTGAAGAAATAGGAAAAGACATTCGGTGCGTAAATGTTAGTTTAGGAGCTGGTGAGCAAAGTGATCTTTTGGAAGTCAGTCGTTGTAAAAATCAAATATAAATTTTACTTTCCTTGCTTTAAAGTTGCTAGCATGTTGCCAGAATTTTAGTTAGGGGGTTTCTAAAACCCGCAGAAGTTTAATGGCATCCAGAAATCATTGAGTATCGTGGACTCAGCAGCTTTGGTAAAGAAAATTTTTGTGACGTCTCTGGTGTTCTTTGAAACGTCTCAGTTTTTCACGAAGCTCAGTGGTTTGTACGTTTATTCAAAACAAGGATATCACAAAAAATATAAAGTGCAAATTGGATGAAGATTGCGAGGTAATTCCAGTGCAAATCAACTTTATTTTATGCTGTTTAGCAAACCAATGTCGCATTGTATAACAAACATACCAGTTATTTGCAGGTGAAAAACTGGAAGGAAAGTTTTATAGCAGTGATTCCAGATTTCCAATCCGTTTCAAGGTCTTAGTTTTTTACTTTCAACGTTTTAAGGTCATCCGCTATTTCGAAGTTCCAAGAGGCCGTTTGATAGTCCCACAATGACGCGGTTGATACATGTTCTCAGTTACTCTTGTTTGTACATGTCGCACAGGGCTCGTGTTTCATGGCTCACCGTCCTATGAAAGATGACCTTAAGTCGGAAAATTTTTGCTGACAATGAAAAGAGTTATTATCGTGGCATCAAATATGATTTCGCTAAAACCACACTTTTAACTTTGCTTCATAAAACCCTATACTTCCAATGCGTTTTAGCAACGTCCCAACAAACTGCTTAACATTCTGCAGATTCCGTTTTATTGAATTTGTTTGCTTTTGTAGTTGAAAATATTTATTACGGTGATATTAGCAACGTCGTTTTGCAGCCAAGACAGCTGAAAACAACTACAAAAACACAGCCTGGTTATCAGTTCATTCAGAACCCTAACATAGACGTGAATTGGCAGACTCACGCCGTAAGTTTTCAAAATCTGCTACTAGCTGAAGAGTTTGGCGTGTCCCCGTTGACATTTGACTCCGGCACCGGCAGATTTAGAAGAGAAAATATCAATCAAAATCTCAATACCTTACCTCCTTTATGCTATAAAAATTTGTAAAAATTTAATACGAGCTAGATGTTACATAATGGACAATTTCTTTGTTATTTTATTTTTTGATGATGATGGCAAATCTGTGATTGAATGCAAAGAGAAATTGGTAGATGATATTTGAATGTATTCAACTGGAAAGAATATTTCTGTAGGAAAGCAATGTTTACTTGGCAGTTATTTTTATCCTGATCATGCTTATGAGCGTCGGAAGGATTTCTGCCAGGGGGGGCAATAGTAGCTTTTTCCTAGTGATGGCCAAAAGCATTTTTACATGGGAGGACAGCAAATGTGGAGTTTCATTTTACCAACTTGAAACTAAGAGAAAAATTGTTCTACTAAAAAGTTAATAGAAAATACCAAACTTCAAAATCCAGGGATCAAGACTTCTTTCATGCACCCTCCTTTCGACGTCCATCATCATGTTGGCTGCGATGGGTGATGTTACATCATTATTACTGAGACATATATAAAACCACCACAAACAGAGAGTACGTTCAAGACCTCCCCTATATAATAGTAAGGTGAACAAGTAGTCATAGAATCATTTCGACGGGAGATCTCTATTGCTACTTGAAATCTTGGGTGTCTGAACGTGTTGTCTGCTTAGTTTCAAATATCGTAGCGACGCGGTCTCACAACAACACGGCCTCTCTTTAGCAAACAATTCAAAAATGTTCCGAAAATCTGCATTTTTGCTTGACTATGTTTTTACTGGAAAGCCGGCAGCTCTTTGATTTGTTGTCGACAACTGGAATAAACTACATTAATATAAAAGTAATAACTAACACCCTATACCTCGCATGATTTCCTGTAGGCGTAACCCAAAATCAGAAGCTACTGGCTATGTTGGGCTTAGCTTTTGCTGTTTTACGCATCAGCGTGAAGTTATTAACTGCGACTGCTTGTTAAAATATTTGAAGCGCAACTTTTGTTTATTCGAAATGTTTTGCAACGTTAAAACCCCTCGCTGCAATTAGATCATTGCATATAGTTTCACCAACAAATACAGAACTTCAGCAAAAATCTGCGTTTTTTGATATGGTAAGTGACAAAAGTGGTAAGTGACAGAAGTTACAATTTATAATGTATAGTCTGCCTCTTTATCAGCTGCAAATTTAAGGACGTTGAGTTGTACCAGTAGCTAACACGCGAGAGCAAGCAGCTCGTAGTTAATAGATAATTTGGCGCAGCTGTTACCTCTTCGCACTGGCTGCTAGAAGAGGCCCGAGCAGCGAAGGGCAGCGAATTTAAACAGCAACGTGAGTCACGTGACTTCAAGAAGACTTGCCGTCCCCAATCAGAGAAGCTTTTTGTAATGAATCAACAGTTAATCTTTGATTGCTTTTTATTCCCATGAGATTAGGTTGACCAGTTGCCGGATTAATACACAAAGCTGGTCTGCGACAAACAGAACAGTTCGAATTTAATAATATTTTTAGGAAGCGCAAGCGTTCATTTATTGCAAGTATTTTATAATGTGAAAACTTTATCGTGGACAGCTTATTCAGTGCTTCAGTAAAACTGCATCAGGTATGAACCTGGTTTGCTCGAAAATATTCATCTAAGAAAAACCTTGACTAAGCGTCATCAACAAGTAGCAGATTGCAAGCTTTTTCAACTGGATTTTACTTGTAAATCTATGTTCGTTCACACTCGTAAAACGTACAACTTGCCATTGCATTCGCCACACCTGCGTTTTAATAGTAGCGTCTTCTTTGTTAGAACATTCGTTTTGTGAAAGCTTCTGCCTACATAACTACCTGTGTGCATTATAACTCAGTGTATTTTTTGTTTTGTTTTTGTTTGAGGTGCTCCACCCAAAATAATGTCAACTCAACACCAATAAAATTTCTTCTGGGTGCCAAGCGCTTTTGTCTGACGACAAAAACGGTCAGCACAAGCAGGCCCCTCGCCGGGATTTGGCAACAGGGGGAGGGGGCAAAAATCACAAGGGGCACATTTTTAAATAAAATATTGTGTGGATGTATGCAGTAACCGCCACTACAAAACTCGCTTGCGACATGTAAGGTTTACTCACATTTAACTCGACCCAGAAAGTTATACAGATATGAACGCCGAACCGACTGAGCACCGTCATTTGCTCTTTGCAACTTGGGCAAGGGAAGATACAAGAAATAGCTTATTTTGCAAATCGTTAAAACTACTATCGCCTTGTAGATAGTCCTTGCGTTTCACCTTTGCCCCTCGCCTTCTCTTTCATGTCGCACGAGCTACAGCAGTGTTTTTCAACTGGGGTTCCGCGGAACCTCAGGTTTCCCCGAGTGGCTTTCCTGTGCTCAACAGTACCATTCAAAATATACAATTTTCTAAAAACCAAACACACTACACACGTGTGGCGGCCACAAGGACCACGGCTGTAAAGATATCGCACACACGAGCAAAACACGTCAAGTAAAACGACCCAAACGGTTGCAACTGCTAGGATCACGATTCGCTTGTTTGTTACTTGTTTAGACTGCAAAGAATCGAACGCAACGAAACCGTCGCGCGAAAGGATGTGTTAAACTTCCCTTATGCTGACATTATTGAAATACGTGTTAAGAAATAAAAAGCTACAATCATCGAATCGATTAAGGCTGAGCAGAGCACAGTAAACAATTAAAATGTTTTGTCCTGGCCTCCTTCATAACAAAATCATCTAGGAATTCATTACAATTTGTTTGCCAAAGTTTGTCACTTTTATTGCACTGAATGTTGAGCGTGGACAACCTATCTTGGAACATTGTGTCCTTTAGTTCAGTTTTAATTCTTCTGAATCTTGAGAAAGACTTTTCTCCTGAGCACTGAGTAACAGTCAAACTAAGAAAAAAGGCTCCGCGTCGTAGGATAGACCAAGAGCCACTAATCTAAGATATCAGACCCAAACGCTGCTCTGTCATTTTCTTGCTGTTTGCTTACTCTGTGTCTTCGTGGGGTAGAGTTCTGTGGTGGCCGTTTGGCAAAATGACTTTTGCTTATTATTTAAGCTCATCAAAATTTCTAATTGCTTAGCATGGGAGCAGTACAAGCTTGCGCAAGTACTCAATAGCAATCTGATTTTTGAATGACTTTAATAGAAACGCTAACAAAACAACTGTATTGCTCAAGATCAGAAAAAGCACCTGTGTTTTTATTGTAGGATAATGCTAGCTTTACGCACATCTTTTATCTGCAGTATAATCTTTAAGCTGTGATCAGGTGCATGTCAAACACGATCAACCACTAAACCTTTCGCCTAATTCACACCCAACAATCGACTCGGTTCACCAAACGCAGGACGCAGTCGAGTGCTTTGAGCAATGAGCATGTCGACACTATATAGTCGACATGCGACTTGACCATCGGTCAATTTAAAATTCATGAAGACTCGTTGGCAGACCCTGGCGTTATCAACACCAAATTTGATTAGATGAATAAAAATAAAAGGCGTAAATTTTTTACGAATATTTATCGAACTGATCATATACAGTACAATTGACTCTATCCGTACCACAGTGTGCAGGAGGGCCCCCTTGCATCTTGAGGCCCTATGCTTAAGCCTACATAGCCTAGTTATTGGTAAATCCGGCCCTGAGTGTACACAACCTACTTGTGCCTACTCAAACACTAATTTCAAAATGCTCTGTGTTTCGTACAACTTTGCTGTCCGTCATGAAATAAGGGGATAACTAAAACAAGTGTACTTTGGCCTCACTGCTTGAGTGGTCCCATAATGTTGCAAATAAATGTAAAATACTTTAATTTGCAAACAATTGTAGTCTAATGTAACAGCGCTCAATTGAAAACCTTCGTTTAATTGCTTAGGGCAAATTTAGCAAAATATTGACTTGCTGGACTGAAAAAATTATATACACATAATCACGGGTGGATATTAGGGGAAGTAAATGAAGCGGTCGCCTCGGGACCTTTATTTTCAGAAATGCCGTGAGGGCCTCCTTTTGAGAGTTTCGCACTTAGTTTTGCATTGTTTTGTTGAAAAGCTTATAAATCACTGTAGAGCCACAGTAAAATAAGCTCTGAAGCAAGTCACATGTTTGTCAAAATAAAACAAAGATAATGTGCAAATGTGCCAAAAGGGCCCTTCAACAACTTAATGTGAACAACTTGGTGAAATGGACTTTCACGCAGAAGCAAATTCCCCGACAATGAAGAGTTAACTTGCTTTCAGCGAATTAAGTTTCTGCATAGCATATGTAAAATATAGGGCCCCTTTTCTGAGAGTTTGCTTCGTGCACCCAAGTTCTAATATCCACCCTTGCATATAATAAAGAACAAATTTAACACAAAGGATTGCGAGGCCCCCAATAGCGCGGCCCCCGTAGCAAATGCTACATTTGCTACTATTGTTAATCCGGCACTAAACTTTTCTGTTCAGGTACATGATGTACCTGAACAGAAAAGAGCCACGTACAAACGCACTCCGTAAGTCAAGCGATAAAAGCACCTTTGATAGTAAAAAGCTTTGAAAATCATTATTGCGTTTTGTTGTGGCACTTCGACAGCGCCTGTCTTTTAGTGCCACCCCTTATTGCCGAATCATTGTTCAAGAACACTTTGTGTCTGATCGACAAACAATTAATTGACTTTGTCTTGAAGCTGATTTGTCCCCTAGCATTGCGTCAGTCTTGAAATCAACGTCAAGTTTCTTCAGTTGCTCTCTACGTGCACCTCGCTGAGCTTGGTACTTTGGATAGGACAAAAGGGAGGGTGATACGCAGTGGTTGGTTTAGGGTTGGGGGGGTCCGAGGCAGTAGTAAAAAGGGGGCCCTCTGATGACGTCATCATACTCAGCCAACCGTGATAATAACTTTTGATCAAGCCTAAGATACGGCCACCGAAAGATACGTTCCTGAGACTACGGCATTACTAACGTAGCAGGAGAAAATGCAAAAGGGTGTTCATGATACACAACTTTGAAAACACTGAAAGTTGGGAGACACGGCTG
>JGI24021J15306_10009512_pt1 | contig 12033 bp, 8 predicted proteins | sample Ectturendosymbi1_FD_15306 | JGI IMG/M metagenome (IMG submission 15306)
AGACTAGAAGACTTGCCGCGTCTTTTGAGACTTTTACCGGGTCTGTAGAGCATACCGGACCGGAGAAATTCCCGCGCAAAGCCATGTGCCTTTAGGCGTTTTTTTCCGAAAATCCCCGAAACCTAGCGGACACCAAAGAGTTAAGAAATACTGGTATTCAGGGATTGCAAAAATAAATATACGACTTGGGAGTCTGCAAGATAAAGAAGTTTGAGAAACACTACCATAAGTGGATATGTTACGCTGATGTCAGGAAGACTGCTTCAATACTACACAAGGTGTAGTTCAGGTCAATTCAAAATATCAAACAAACTTGTAACGTGAAAAGATTCGTCTTAAAACAATGAAGTGTGTGAGATCAAATAGTGAGTAAGCATGATGTGACAAAAAAGGTTGCAGCTAAAATTAACATGTCGCAATGACAAGTTTCGTGAATATAGAAACAAAAAAATCACTGCAACAACATCAATCCATCAAGAACACATGCCACAGTTGCAGTGTTATTTCAGCCAATCTTATTAGTGCTCAACCGATAAGACTTCTTTGGGCTGATGCCGATATTTTTGATTGCCGTTAAGCGACGCCAATAATTTTGGATTACTCAAACCACAGTTAGAAGACAATTCATATTAAACCAACTCGCAAAGTGAACGGGAATAGCTCAAAACTGAAGAAATACATGGAAATGTTTGCATTTTTGCAAAATAAATGTTGTAGTAACCAACATCAACTCAAGTGACAATGAAGAAGTGCATAACACTCAATTCCACGCAAACATGTCACTAAAACAGTCAAAGCCTACAGCGCAAGCCGTGATCAATTTACTGTCAATAATTGCTTACTCCACAAAACAGTCACGAGTATACAGTAACAAGCAACTTGGGTTTTCAAACATTCGAAGCAAAATAATAGCACTGTGGCATTTATTAGCAAATATTACTGATACATGCTGACCGAATTTTTCCAGTGTGATACACCAGCATTATCATTATATCGGCCGATTTGCATAGGCATGATGATGTATCAGTGGAGCTCTAAATAATTACGTTTGTTGCACCCAAGTCAACCTATGCACATTCCTAACTACAGCCTCTGTTCTCAATCAACCTTATTTCTAAAGCAAGTCGCTTAAATGCGTATATATATTTATCGGATAACCACATAAAAATATCAGACAAATTGTATTGCAATTTTTCTGTACTACAAACTAGCAAAGCAATCTAAATCAGTTGGAGACGGAACCAGGACAATTTCTGGCTCCACTAACCCAAACATCCTTCAACTCCGACTCAAACTCCAAAACCCTGATTAGAACATGCATGAAAATCATCAGACGTGGTAACTGTGCGCTTTTGAAACTACTTATCGACCTGATATTGATGTCAGTGCAGATGGGAAACTGCAAAATTATGATGCTTGGATTTTCATGTCACTAGAACTCCACAAAAAATTTGAAACCATTGTGCTAGTCTGATTAGCTGGACAAGCACCTATTCATACCAGAATAAAATCCACATGTAATCATCATCAAATTATGACTCTTGATGTTCATAGATCACTAACACTTGAACCTATTATTATCTGGATGATGTAAGAATAGGTATATGATGCTGAACAATACATGCAGCAACACTTTAGTTTCCAAGCAATGGCTTACACTATGCAGTTTGATAAATGACAAGTGCAAGTTATTCTAAAACTATGGTCAATTAAATTAGATTTGTTTTATAGTAATTTGTTCAAAATTACAAAATTCCATGTTAGTTGGTTGGATTTTAAAGAAAACTAAAAGATTTTCAATTGATCAGTATAAAACATTTTTCATGGTGGATAAGCAGTTAGTAATTTCAAGCATTAAGTTTACTGATTAATAATCAATTCAGATTTAAGAAACCTCACATATTAAAATTGACCTCACAAATTATCAGGCAAAAATGTCTTTTGCATACTATTTGCAATACATACTATTGTTTAGCTGGTGTCATTGCTTGGCAACTACCTTGTGCACATGACAGAATACCAAGTGCTCAGCTTTACTGACTTTATAAATGCATGTTATTACATCTCATTTCTGAAGTATATATATCCAATATAGAACAATGTATGAGTAAACTGAATATTTTATGGCCTGTACACTTTCCAGGCTCTTACCTACCTATTTCTCCATTAAGGTATGCAAGAATGTCTTTTCTGTCTGGACGCCTCACAACTGGAATTTCTTCTGCAGCAGCATGACGCACATACAATGGATGAGCTAACTTGATATTTTTGAGTAAGAACAAAATTGAGCCCAAGGTGTAGTATTCCTTTGGGCTGCCATCCTTGCCAGTTCTGTAAATTTAAGTTACTTATGAAAATTTAATAAAAACTATAGTACTGGTAAGTCAGCTCGTTCTTGTATACAATACACACATGTTTGCCATAGCATGAAACAAATGCAATCAATACCTATTCCAGGGAGTACAGTAACAAACATAAATAAAATCATACCACAAACATAACAAAATATTGACCAGTAAGACATAACTAACCTACTGTATAAAAAGTGCCATTACATAGTCAAATGCAGCCCAGCAGCTGTGCGTTAAAGGCTTGTGATCTTACCAGTGGCCAGCAATCTGTTTTGCACTACAGACCAGTTTAAGATTGGCATTATTTCTATGGACATGCTTTGAAGTTATGACAAATAAATACACCAAACATGAAATAAGAAGTTTTAATTGTATGTGAATTTAATGAAATTCCCCATAATGCTGAGTTAGTGGGAGCCTTAAGCCTGTTTCTCTACAACAAGATGGTCCCATCTTGAACTGATAGCAGACAATGACACAAACAATGTATTTCTTACATCCAGGCTGCATTGTGATATTGTCTTGGTTGCTGTCACTACAGAAAACCCCACTGAAAAAAGACAATTTTTTGTTTTAGACAAGAGTTTATTCTTTCTGTGCAGATTGGTATCAAATGCTTTGTGAACCAGTACTGGGCCATGGAAAGGTGGTTTCTAACTCTAGGTGACTTCCAGTGACAATCAAAATAAACCTGCACCAAAAAATGCAACGTTTTTCATAAATTTTATTTTTTGTGTCTATACTTGCAATATAAACTTGTGCGAAGATGAAAACAAGCTGATGAAAGCAAAATAGTACAAGCTAACTTTAAGTCTCGAAAAAGTTCCCCGCAAGTCTTGAAAACTGTATGGTTCAATCTAAAATTAGGTTAAATGCATTGAAGCAAACCAACACGTGATAAACTATTACTGCATCTCATGCAGCACTGAAACAAATAAGGCCAAGTGCGGTGCAGTCAGTATGAATGTAAGACAGAAATGGAGCCAGAGCTATTTTAACAAAACAGTATCAACGTCTAATGCCAAAGGCAGCCTGAGCCTTGTGTCAATATTAGTAATCACTATTCTCCAACAATTCAACAATGATTCCCAACTCCAGGCTTAAAGCTCATGTATAAAGTTACTCTCCAAACAATCAAGGTGAAAAATTACACAGAAGAAGTCCGCAATCTTTCTCATGAAAAGGTGATGTGCAGCAATATTAAGCTGGCGGGCCAAGCTTGGTATTTTTATACTCACTACAAATAGCAGTTGGAAATGGAGTAAAAGTACATCAATGAAACAGTATAATTAACTAATGCCAGATGCATTGAAACACAGTGCTACATAAACAGATGCTAATCGTTTTCTAAGTAACCAGTCTCAGCACGAACTACTACATTGCAAATTGTTGTTTTGCCTCGCTTTAGCTCTTTGTGTACAAGAATTTCACTTCATCCTACTATTGTGGCTTTGAATGCAGCAAATTCAATTACACATTTGCAGCATGTAACACAATGGGAGTATTTGCAAAAAAGGCATGCCATTTTTTATCACACTCATAAGTATAACAACAAAAATATTTCATTGAGCTACAAAAACGAGTGTAAAGTTCACCGTAACAGACATTTGCTTCATAAGCATACATTAAAGCAGCGGTTCCCAAACTGTGGTAAGCGTACCACTGGTGGTACGTGAAGGCCTTCAAGGTGGTATGCGAATAGGTCTACTATATACTTTCCGTTTATCTTCACAAAAATTTATTCATAGGTATGTTTTACTTATAGGGTTCTGTCAATTAATTCCTGAATTTTTGTGTACTTGCCTTGTTTTTTAAAAATAGCCATTATAATTTCTCACAGGCATTATCCTCATGTCACATTTGTGTTAATTCCTTTTTCCCAAACTTTAAATCGAATGACATTTGGTTGGTTGAGTTTTCCTGGAGCAAGGTGGTACGTGGTGACAATTGGGTCCCACAAATGGTACGTGATGAAAAAAAGTTTGAGAACCACTGCATTAAAGCAATCCATATATATGAAGTGTCAGTGCAAAACTGTTTCTCTCCTCAAATGAATGTATTGCTAAAGATCTGCTTCCAGCAGCCTTGCAGAAAACAACGTTTGGCAAATCAGACAAAAAAATTTACAACACTATTGAGAAATGACAGCACATAGTAACAAAAGGAAGCATGAAACTACCACTTTTTACAAAATTTTATTGCTGCTCTGTGAAGAATTTTAGGGTACTCAGAGCTTGCTAAATGTATATGTTTATTATAACCAAGAATGCAATAGACCCTAAGGCTGAATGTTGCATAATGGATATGTCAGCAGAATATACATTATCACAGGGGTGAAAAAATGTGGTTGTGCACTCACATCACCCAACCCAAAAACTTGGAGTGCAGGAACAGGATTTGCAGCAACATAGCAGTGTTCGCAGTTTTGCCTCTGGCATTCCTTGCGCCCCCTAATGTTTATCTCATTTCCAGTAGTATGTTTTGGATTAAGCAAAATGACATATTGTCATCATGATTTGGTTCTCAACCTTTTCAAACATGTGGCCCAATTAATAAACAGATGGTCCGTGGCCCACTGACTGTACAACTTCTCCTATGTGATAACTGTCGCCCACGTACAAAGCAGAAATGAAAATAACTAAAACTAATTAATAACATAATGTGCACTATAATCAATGCGACGGCTGAGCCTGTTCGCTCAGAAGCAACCCAAGTTTTCAACTAAAGGATCATCTTGCAAAACATATTCACTTCCAATAATGCAAAGCCGAGGCCCATTAAAAATTTTTCTGTGGCCCACAGGTTGAGAAACCTTGATTTAGACAGATGGAAAGAGTGTAGTAGACAGTTCGGGGCGACTCTAGGTCAACAGCATCACTCGGGTTCATCACGCAATTTATACTGACAGAATGCAACTGTTTAAGGATTGCTTGCAGGGTTGGTGTAATTGGACCTAACCCCAAAAAAACCACCTGGTTTTTTTTTCAAAGCCCACTTAAAAACAAACTATAAGAATCACCAAAAAAACTACTTTACATTTGAAAGACCTACTGTGAATTAAGAAGTAAAATAAGCAGCACACGTGTACAGTTAACCAGGGTTTTTTTGAGGTGTTTTAGGGAGCCGATTTGCCTCCCTAGAATTGAAAATTGGGTCCCTAGAATCAGAGAAATCGGGTCCCTACAGATCCATACCGGGCACCAAACATTTTCCTTACAAAAAACCTTGAGTTAACTGTAAATTTTTTTTTATTAAACAAGATGAGCAGCAACGAAATTTGAAGATTTGATAAAAAGAGAATGATTCGAACAGTTTGAGTAAATTCTACTGGTTATCTTCTTATGCACTGAAATTTCCATTTGCTCTCATTCTGGCTGCCACTATCATTGCTCTGTGACATTAGTTATCTAACAATGAATCAGAAGTTCTCATGAGAACTTGTCCATTGTTGCATAACATACATCACCAAACAATGATAACGCCAGTGGGTCCTCTGTGTACTAGGCTCATTCATATTAGCCTGAGTTACCAGACAATTCATTGTTCGTTTGAAATTATTTTCAAATGTAACTGTCCATTGGATTGGAATTCAAATCTGATGATCTACAGTCATATACATAATTAAAAAAGGATAGGAAACCATATTTTGTCTGTACATATGTGAAAAAAGATACCCAATTTCATTCTTGTCTATAAATACGTGAAAGAAGATGGCCAACCTTAATTTTGTCTGTAAATCAACAGAGGTAAGAAATAAATTGCATATTTTCTTTCATAAGTTGTTTACATTATATACTTTATGCATATGAATGCTGTATGGCAAACTTATATGTGTGCGCTACCAAAATGCACAGAAAATTTTGCACCCCTATATTACCACAAACAAAAAGGTTTTATGTCTCCAGTCATGCATTTCACACACATAGCAAGTGGCTTAGTGAAAAGAATGTTTATGATAACTGCCACATTATAGAGATTGTTTATTACATCTTTATGAATTACATCTAAAGAACATTTACTAATAATTTGCAAATGATGCCATGCACTACACAAACAGAAACAACAAGGTTATTAGTCTACCCCCATTCATTTTCACACCTAGTTTTCCTCTGGGGAGAGTCATCAGCCCCAGGACTCAAAATAGCAGAATATGTAACCACAAACAAAGAAGTAGTATACCCCCATATGATGTAATTAGTCTTCACATCCTTTGGCCATGAAAAGTCACCAAAAATGATATGACCATCATGCTCTTCTATAGGCTTTTTTGCTATGTTGTACTCTCGTAGAATGCTCAAAGCATCAGCCATTATCAACACTAGACATAGAAGACTAGAAACCAGCAGCAATCTGAGACAATAAATGGACATTATTAATGAGAGAAGTGGGTCAGAATAACAACACCAAAGAACAAAAGCCTGTTGCAGGACTAAGGACAAACAAATTTCTTACAGAATATCATTTTGACCAGGGCTGCGAAGCCATCACAAAAATGACACAGCTCTGGCTCCAGAGCTCTTCTTTTCATGAACATGGCCCTGACTCTAGCTCCGGAGCTCTTGGTTTTCATGACCGTGACTCCAGCTCCAGAGCTCTCTTTTTTCATGTCTCGAGTTTCTGTTCATTTTCACACATGAATATGTTAATTGTCTTGGTGTGCCTCAAGTTGAATAGAAAATGAATTAAATCAAGTACATAAACTAAGATAATATACCAAACTTATTTGAGTAATTTAATCTGGTAGTTTTTACAAGCAGCGCTCTTACCATGAAGAAATCATCAAAAAAACAACAATCACTAAGAGAACAGTTATTAGCAGAAACGTTAACTCAAGATAATGGCATATGTAATACAAACAATTTCAGGAAAGACAGTTGCTGGCTTTGCCGTCAATGCCTGAGGACCTTTTGATATATCTTACAACCAGAATCAAGAAAATGGTTGTTTAGAAAACTATATTTGTGTCCGAGCATTTAAACACAGACCAGTCCCAACTGAACAAGTATTCTGTACTCGTTGCATGTTTTGCCTGTTGCACTCTTGACGATTTGAGCTAACAGCACTGCCTGGGCAAACCATGCAAAGAGTACCAAACACATAGTCAACTCTCATGTGTTCTTTCAAATATGCACACATTTGCATTAACACAAATCCAAAGATGTGTTTAAAAGCCCTTTGTTCAAAGAAATACTATGACTTCTAGCAAGAAATTCACATTTGAATTTTAAAAATTAGTTGAAAACTATTATTTTTTATCTTTTGCACTCACAATAAGCAGTGATGAATAGCAAAGAAAAGCACAATTTAACTTGCAAAGCTTAGGAGAAAGTAAGACCAGCTACCGTGCTAAAAACAGATTTTTTCCACAGATGAAAACTTCAAGAATTTCCACATTTGGTTACATTGATTCTTGTACCCTCATGATAATTTGCTGCTATGGAAAGCAATTCTACTTCGCTACCAATTGTTTATAACTCTCATGTCATGCTACTGCTTCTAAAAACAATGTTTCTTAGTGCCCTTTACTAGTAATCTAATAGACCTTGCTACTAAGCCTAATGGTTTCTAATAAAAATTCCTAGTTTACAATGGTGTGCCGTGCATTTCATGTTTAAATCTGCAATGGTATCATATCTTAATCATACTTCCTGCTAACAGCATGACTATACAGCTATGGATATTTCATTGTATACCTACTCATTAGCTCAGCACTTTTTAGATCGCTACACTACTACAGACCTGGTTTGATCATTCTGACTAGAAAGTAAGATAATAAGATATTCATTGTGGTAGTTAATGTTTTTCTTATTTTTACAACAATGTTTCTCAACCATTTCATTGAAGGGAGCCAAATCCAGACCTGCAATTTTGTTAGAGAGCCGCACAAAAAAGTTACCCCCAAGTCATTTGACACGTTTTGTTCTGTTTTATTGCACTAATGATGCTGCTACACAAAATATTAAAGGTGTTACTGAAAGACACGGTCTATCGAAAAGAATTCTTTCCCAGCAAAGAATCAAACACTAAGCTCTTACAGAGTATATATTTCACCCACGAAGTAGGCATAATCAGCTCTTATTCAAAAACAATCTGTCACTGAAAGATTGCTAAAAGCTGCACAAATGCTTGGGAGCTGCATGCGGCTCTTAGAACAGTGTTTGAGAACCACTGTTCAACAAGTAACACCACGCCTGCCAGCTACAATGCAACAGCCTTAGCAATTATTAAAACGAAGAAACATCAAATGATTTAGGAAGGGACCCAGAGCTACCTCTCACATGGCCATAGGTCTGGCTCCAGTCATAAGTTTCAAATGAGCTCCAAATCCTGATTTATAATTGAGCTCCGGCTCCAGGCAAAATGCCCAGCTCCAGCTCCACAGCCCTGCTTTTGAGTAGGCATATGAACAACAAAAAAAACTTTTAGCTTCACAATGCATTGATTCAATGAAATACGTGCTAAAATTTAGAATAGAAGTATCTTTTGAAATCAACAAAGATGACACAAGTCATAGAATTGAGGTTCTTCTAGTGGAACAAAAGTCATAGAATTAAGGTCCTAGTGGAACACAAGCATTAACAACAGATGAACTCGGCAGCTTTCACAAGTTTAAAGCTAAAATAGCTAATTATGGAAATTTGTTAACAACTGCTTATATAATTTCTAAGCAATCTATTCTTTTACATACTGGTTTATGTATTCATTTATTATGATGACATAAATTTTCTTTGAGGGAAGTATTCCATTACAAAGCACTTTTAATGAGGTCTGTGGAGCTGGAGCCAAACCAAAGCCCAAGCAATATTGGATCCTTGGAGCTAGAGCCACGCTCATTTTTGTTTTATTTCATTACTTTTTAACTAAATGTACAGTGTAATTGTTTGACATATCCAACCAAATATGTTATGTATTTGCAGTAGTACACAGTCAGTCTGGCATATTCAAAGTATTTGAAGATAGTTTTACAAGCAAGGCTGACGATTTGAAGCCAGAAGTCCCTTTCAGTTTTATATGATTGGAGTTGAAGCCGAAGTCAAAAACTTCAGATGCCAGTTCTAAAGCTACAAAATTTTAGGTGCTAGAGCTAAGACTTGAAATTTGAGTTCCAACCCTGTCATAGCCTTAATTTCAAGATGCAAACAGTTAATTTTTATGACTGAGATCTGACGTCAACTATAAAGTCAGAGACTGATTTCACCAGAGTATCAGCTAGTCTTTAATCATACAAATATGAGCAATACTAATCAAAGCTGAATTGTTAATACATACTCAGGTTCATCTTTAAATGGTACGTCAATGATAAAGCATACTAAATCCAAGAGTAGGTCTTTGTTTACATTTCAAATATAAATTTGCTCAAGAAGCTAAATTTTTAGAACTAAAATAATTTAGACTGGAAGTTAATAGCAAGATCTAAATTGACAGCCCTTTGCATTAATGCCAATTTTATTAAATGAAGTCAAATCAAATCACTAAAATAAAAGCATAAATTTTGTGTACTAATTAAGCATTAAGAATACAAAATCAAAAATGCACTTTTATACAGGTGACACATACTGATTTAATAATGCACAGAAACATTTGCTGTAACCTTCAAACAACAAATGATTAGTATGTTAACTTCCTTTTTCTTTGGACAAGTAGTACAATTGTTTGATAGAAATGTAACAATTTCTTAAATAACAATTATTGTTATTTCACAACTGATAAACCATGATCACTGTGGCCTTAGATCTACATACAAGGTAAAGAAGAGATGTCTGTCAGTGTGGATATCGTTAACCGATGTGTGATGTATCTGGAGCGAGAAAATAACAAGTTACACAATAAAATAACAGTAAAGAAACAACAGAAAAAATAACTTGTCATTACAATGTAATATAACCTTCCCCCAATCACGTAAGTTGCGATGTTTTAATTTTTTATAATTTTGTAAATCTTTCTTATATTTTTCACAAGTCAACTGTTTTTACTACTTACTGCAAAGTATTGCTTTTTGTGACTCTGGTTACATCCGCAACGAAGATCCACTACTGACAGATATCTGTCATTTACAGGGCACCCCAAAGCAACCTTTTAAGACTTTGCATCTAGTTCAATATCATTATCATGGCTAATCTTCTTCTAGTTCTTTAGATATAGCACATTTCTTTTAAATCTAGGTGTCCTGTAATAAACGACAGATATCTGTCAGTTAGTAGCGTATCTTGGTTGCAGATATACAATGACGTAGTCATAAGCAGAGTCCACCAAATTTAATCTAATTTACATTGGGCAATGACACATGACACCAAAAAACAGCATTAAATATAATATTTGTTGCTAACCTGGGGCTACTTTCAGTCACTATCGCTCTCACACCAAGATTATTCCAATCTTAACAAGCTCTAGTTGGACATAAAATTTAAGTTTGAACAGTTGTGAAAATATGAAAATGCAAAACATTGCAACTTTTTAGCATTATGATGGTGTCCTATAAAAGGCGGAGCTACGTAAAAAACAGAGCTTGGTCGCGGAGGTTTGATGATGTAACCAGAGTCGTTAAAAACAATATTTTGCGTTGAGCAATCAGAACTAAACGGTAGTAAAAATAATTGTACTGCACAAGGTAATAGTACACTACGGCAAAAAAAATATATTTTGAAGTTAGTTTCACAACGGTTCGGGGACAAAAAAATAAGTTTCAACAGTTGTGAATTTATAAAATTTTTAAACACAAAAACTTCCGAGCATTCCATGTTTGGAGGAAATGCATTAAGTTGCAATGATACAACATTTTTCATTCACTTTTTTCCTTTTGCAACGCAAATTTTTTCCACTCCCGTTACATCATCAAACCTCCGCAACCAAGCTAGCTCCGCTATTTACGGAGCTCCGCCTTTTACAGGGCACCTTTATGATTGTGTGTTTAAGGGAAGATTATATTAAATTGCAACAAAAAACATTTTTTCTGTTGTATCTGTGCCTTTATTTATTGTGTAACGTGTTTTTTCGCACTCCAGTTACATCATCACACATTAAATGGAACTGACTAGGGATACGCTTAGCCTGACGCAATTCAAACAAAAGGGTCAGTTTGTCATTTAAACGGCGTGGGTCTCGTGGTGCAGCAGTTAGGCGTTACAACTGCTATTCCAATGGTTTTAAGTTCACCTCTCACCTTGCTGACTTTTTAAAAACTTTTTGTCAGGCTTACGTGTTTTACTTGTACGGGTTAGTGTTAGGTTAGAATTAGGTTAAGGTTAGTGTTGGCTTAGGGATAGGTGAGCATTAGGTTAGGGTTAGGTTAGCCTTAGCTTAAGGGTTAGGTTAGGGTTAGTAATAGGTTAGGATCAGGGTTAGGGCTACGGTTAGGCTTAACGTTAGGGATAGGTTATGGGTGCATCTTTCAGTTACGTTTACTTCATTTCTACCAAGCCTAATGCACTCTGACTCTCGTCGTGCGTTACTGTTACGCCACAGGTGGCGTATTAATCAGTTTTCGAATTTCAAGATCCACAGGCGTATCTATAGCCACTGCCTTAAATGATATCACCCCTGACAGACATCCGTTCTTCACATTACATTGATTGATTAATTAATTAATTTATTTGTTTATAGCAGAAACGAAGTCCATAGTATGAACACACACACTCTGCAGAACGCAGGTTGATAAAAACAGACAATACAGAACGTAGTACAA
>JGI24021J15306_10009515_pt1 | contig 12030 bp, 8 predicted proteins | sample Ectturendosymbi1_FD_15306 | JGI IMG/M metagenome (IMG submission 15306)
GTTTCTGTAATGTGCGCTGATGTATAGCTAACCACTTTTTGTGTTCTTGTGTCTGTGATATGGACCATGAGTCCGCAATAAAATATCATTATCATTATTATATCCTGCGCTTTCAGAAAATTGAATCTCTTATAAATGGGGCTTACTTGTGCATCATAATTACTGAACTTCATATTGCGCAAAATGTTATTTTGTTTCACATAGATTGGCTTTAAATGTGACGTGGTTGCAGACTCCCAAGCTGTAACGCAGTAACTGAAATGTGTGTGTGCAAAAATATAGTATAATAATTTGAGCGTGTTTAACGGTAAAATGTTTCTCGTTTTGTAGATCGCACTTGAGGCAAAGGCTAATTTTGTTTCAATTTGTTTTAGATGTGACGACCAATTAAGCTTTTCATCTGCAATAACACCGAGATATTTCACAGACTGCTCACGTTTAATAGCCTAGGGGTTATGCACTGCGGCCGCTATGCCGACGGTTTTCGGTTCGACTCTCACCTTGCCGACTTTCGTTTTTTTCTTTGAATTTTTTTTAGGTTTATGTGTTACCTTTACGGATTAGTGTTAGGTTAGGGTTACGTTCAGGGTTATGGTTAGGTTTAGGGTTTATCTCTTACGTTTACTTTGGTTCTACCAAGCCTATTGCACTCTTGCCATGCATTACTGTTAGGTCAGAGGTGGCGTATGAATGAGTTTTCAAATTTCAAGATCTACAGGCGTATCTATAGCCACTGCCTAGACTTAAAATGTTAGGTTTTCAACGTTTGTACCAAGCGTAGTGAAGTCTACTGCGCACTTGTAATGGATTAGTGTCATGTTACAGGTGACGGTTGAATAAGTTTTCAAAATTGAAGGTCCACTGATGGACCTATAACCCTGCCTGTTTGTTGCACATTTAGCCAATGTTGCAATTGGATATGGATGGATATCGGATACTAAATTTCAGAATTTTTCGGATAAGGCTTGGATATGGATATGCACAAATTATGTTGGCTATGGATCAGGAGTTGAAAAATCAATATCCGCTCACCTCTGGTGCGTATCAGTGTTGAACATGATCCGGTTTCCGGATCGCGTTCCTACCGGATTCTGCAATTCAGAACCGGATCTGTGTCGGACTGGATTTCGAAAAAACTCAACCGGATCAGATATAGATATCCAAACTACATTGATCACTGCAGCATAATGCTTAATCAGAGTTTTTTTTCGGATATAAACTGGATTGGATCAAATAGTTGGACAGGTCTACCGGATTTGGCTCGGGCCGGATTTCTCAATGAAAATTTTGGACTGGATTAGGATTCCCAAAATCGCCGATTTGTTCAACACTAATGCGTATCAGTAGTCTCTCATGTGTGACGGACACATTTTAGTTGGACGAATTTTTTGTGCTACATTATGAGTATGTTTTAAAGAGTGTGCAAATCGCAAAGTATCTATATATATTGTATGACGCGTGTAGCCTGGCCTTTCGTTGTACTTCATTTTTGTTAGAAGAATGTTTGTCTCGAACTCATTGTGAAAATCAGAAGTATTATAGTCAAAGAAGCAAGAATAATACAAAAATGCGTAGTACTAATTGACAAGGGAAGGGCCCAAGGTGAAGAATGAGTTTGTCATTCAAACGGCGTGGGTCTCCTAGTGCAGTGCTCTTCAACAGGGGTTCCGCGGAACCCTAGGGTTCCGCAAAACATGTAGTGGGGTTCCGCGAGAGTTTCTCGTTTTTGGGGGAAATGATTTTTGCTTCAGTATGTTGATGTGTCATTATAAAATTTTTAGATCACCGTGCCGCATTCAGACTCCAAGTAGGCCAGTTATTTATACAGGAGGCTGAGTGCAGATAGCGGAACAAGAAAAATGGATAGTTTCGGCGTCACTTGTTCATTGTTGTGCAGTTAAGAAGAACGTTATTGTTGCATCACAATTATACGATGTTGCCGATGAACAGTTTACAGTAGAAAACACTGAGCACAGTAGAAAGTAGACTCAGCCTGAGCCAAATAGAGAGTAGAATGAGTCACAGACTAGAGCTGCTGTTCAACCTTTGTGGGAATAAAGTAAAAACAATGTGAAACCCAACTTTTTACTATTTAGTCAAGCCAGATGAAGCAAAATCGCATATTTTCATATGTAAAGTAAAATAATAAAAACAGCGAAGGTGTGGACGGTAATGAGCAGCGTAGTTCAAATGTAAAAGAGGCACCTGATCCGAAGCGGACCAAATGTAATTCAATTGCCAATATTAGAAAATGGGACGACACATATTTCAGATACGGGTTCTTTTTGCCGGATGACCAAATTCTGAACGTAGCAGCTAAATTCCAAAAATGCAAGAACAAGCGAATCATTAAATTTCTTGCTTTTTAAGTGCTGTAATAACTGTTCATTTGTTGAATTATCTAATAATGAAATACTTGATTTTGTTACAAGTAATTCGTTCGTTTCAAATTTTTGTTAATGGGGTTCCATGACAAACGCGAAAGTATATCGGGGGTTCCTCGATGACAAAAAAGTTGAAGAGCACTGTCCTAGTGTAGAGTTGTGCGTTACGGCTGCTGTGCCAATGGTTATCGGTTCTAATTTCACCTTGCCGGGTTCACTTTTTTAAAATCTTTTTTCAGGCTTACGTGTCACTTTTACAGGTTAGTGTTAGGGTTAGCATTAGGTTAAGGTTCGGTTAGCATTAGCTTAGGCTTAGCTTAGGGTTAGGTTAGCCTTAGCTCAGGGTTAGGTTAGGGCTACGGTTACTGGGTTAGGGTTAAGGTTAGGTTTAGGGTTAACTTTTACGTTTACTTCGTTTCTACCAAGCCTGCTACACTCTTGTCTCTTGTCGTGCGTTACTGTTACATCAGTCGTCACAGGTGGCGTATGAATAAGTTTTCAAATTCCAAGGTCCGCAGGTATATCTGGCCTATAGCCACTGCCATCTTTTACAACACAGGTACACTTGGACAAAACACATAAAGATCATCAGCAAACATTAAGTGATTTAACAAAACTCCACGAATATAACACCCTGCTTTTATGTTGTTTACAGTAGTTCAGTGTGTTAAGTGAACAAATCATCTGAACACACAAGGAAACAAGCATCAAAGTATGGACTCACAATTCACTCAATTCAGTGTAATTTCATGAAGGCAAGCATGCAGAGATTGCATGTGGCCTGTCATTTCAGATGCAGACTATAGTGCTCTTTACATTTACAACCTGCCCTGAAGGGTGAGTGTTAGTATATTAGTGGTCATCGGGTTCAATGTATTATGTAACATTCCTACCTTTGAGGCCTTGTTGCGAAAAAACATGTACCTGTCTCTCGAAAGATGCGGAAATTAGACAAATTTAAATGTATGGTTGCGTGGTTTGATGCAGTCAGATTGTGTATATTCATCCTTATTCTTTGAACACTACAATTGCATTTTCTTTGACTGAGTGCTTGTACATTGCAGTGTTTGTTTGATGGATGTCGTGTCATGCCACAACGCGTTTGTATTTTTCTTAGGCTTGACCTGTCAAGGAATTGACATCCTGCTCTGCAGTAGTGTTGTACCAGTGTCACTGGTTAGTGAAAAATAGTGTTAAATATGTGTCTGTAATCTTGTGGTTCTGCCTCCAGCGCCATTGCAAAACGTTCTGCTAAGAAAGTGCATGTAACCATGTGATTCCACCTGCTCAGATGCCGTTGACAAAGTTTTGTTTTGTCTGTTTTTATCGATCTGAGTTGTCCAGAGAGTGTGTGTTTTAGCTATGGATTTCATGTTTGGAAACAAACAATTAAAATAAAATTATGCATCAAAGAGTAGTCCAACCCAAATGGCTTTCTGACCCAAAAAGTATGTCACTATCTTGGCCAGGGTTGTACAATGAACAACATATTATTGAGGGTCACACATTGAATAGCTTACTTTGATCTTAACAAACTGAATTTACCTCAAGAAAATATATTAAAAGTGTTCAAATCCCAACTGTAATGGTAACAGACGTACGTGATAACGTGGCACTGAGGAACACCTGCATCAAAAATGTCAAATTTAAGATTATCCAAACAAGGACAGGTTGTTAATTTGGAGATACTTTTACTAAAGCCAAAACCTAAACTGGGCCGCACAAAACCCTTCACTGTGCCACATACCACCCACAAGCCTGAACATATCTGGTCTTCGTGTTGTACAACTACAGTAAGCTATATAGTGGTGTATTGAAGATAAACAAACAGTTACTGTTCATTGAAGCAACACACCAGCAACTGTGGTTGGCGTAGTGCATTCATTCATCGTCATACAAGAGCGTTTCATAGTCTCGCTGAAGTACTACAGCTAATGTACCTGACAAAAGCAGTGTGAGGAAAAGAAGACTAAAGAAGAACTTGAGCCTACTGCTGGTCTGTTGCCGGCTTACGCCTTCATTTTAAATGTATAAAGTTCATATAGTGTGGCGATGCACTTGATATAATATTGTTTGATACTTTGCAACACTTCAAATGTGTTAGAATATTATTTTGCATGGAAAAAATTTATTGTGAAGGTAATTGTGCGTGTTCTTATCAGATTAGGCAAGTCTACTTTGCAACCAGAAGCAAAAGCACTAGTGGAGCTTTTTTGCCATTAGGTGAACCTGATCTGTTGAATTAGTCATGTGACAAGGATGATAAGCTTGGGTTCGTGTATGGTCTTTTTCACGTAACCTCAAACCCTAAACCAAACTCTAACCTCAAGCTTTTTAAAAAGACAGCAGCTATAGGTAGGTGAGCTAGTAGACCTTCATTTTTGTAAACATATTTATCCGCCGCCTGTAACGTGATTGTAATGCATGGTGAGTGTGCAGTAGACTGCACTACGCTTGGTAGAAATGTACTATACCTAACCTCAAAACCTGATGTTTAAACCTAAGGGTTAAACTTAACTCCTAAATATAAACCCTAAACCAGTGGTTCCCAACCTTTTTGATCTTGTGACCCCATTTGAAAATATCACATTATCAGCCCTTGGCCCCAGCCACTATCTGCAACTCTAAAGGTCTTCAAACAATAACCAATGGTACAAGAAAACACTCCCATTTCACATATTAAATTCACTGTCACATTCTTAACTAATCTCACATCATTCTCAACATCCAGTCTATTTCTTAACTTTCGTTTTAATGTGGATAAAGATTGAAAACCAACCTCACAGGCAGGGTTGGATGTCAGAATTTAGGCAACCTCTCAGAAAGGTGCCCCAAAACAGTTCAGGGAACCTTTTGGTACATTTCCACAAAATTTTTGCTTTACAGTATTTATGAAAAACATACCGTATTTTCTTTTCTGGGGTCGGCTTATTGGGCGGATATAGCTTTGGACCAAAAAAGTTCCACATCAATAGTTTGAGATTGTCACGCAGAAAGCAAAGTTTATCTGCATTTTCACCAATAGCCTACAGTGCGTTAGCCGGCCATCTACAACCTAGCCTAAACAAAAGCAACACTAGGCTATAACCGATTACCACCCCACCGCCAGAAGTAAATTTCATAAGAACAAGTCGCCATAACAATAGCTAAGGTGCGCATTACGTATCCGATGATTGTGCAATAATGCACGGTAGTTCTCATCCAATTACAAACAATGCGCTTTTAAGTTGCGTTGTTGCAAACACTGCTTTCGTTAGTCGTGTTTAACAAATGGACAACAGCAATTGTGATGCAACAATGGACACTGACCACCGCACTGCTATCCGACCGAACGACAAATCATCGTTTCAATGTATTTGTGAAATGTTGGAGTAGCGTTTACGTAGCTTGTGTGCCACATCCATAAACGCTGGTTTCGCGTTTGCAACAGCTTGGATTGTGAGATCACAATTATCAACATGCCTCATCGAAAATGTCGATTAAGTTAACCCACAAACACGATGTTTTAGCTTGCGTACAGTATAGACCCGCGCTTATAGCCTAATACATGAAGTTAAGAAAAGTAGAATCGTTTTAAGATGTTACTTGCAACTGCCTCATAGCGACAGTTGTCACCAATGAGTAACGATTGCATTTGTAATAATATTCATAACGCCATAAATGTTGCTTAACATAACGCAATTCCATTTTTCATACAAGCTTTTTAAAATTAATCTGCACTAAACTAGGCATCGATTGGACTTCTACACCTTTAAGTACCAGTCTTCGCGCTGCGAAAACTTCCGGAAGTACAACGGGAGTTTATTCGTACACAACACCTGCACATGGTGGCTTCAAGCATTGCGTGTTATAAGGCGGTGTAGGAGGATGCTTCTGCACATGCACCAGTGCACATTACGGTAAATGCACTGGCGTGTGAAAGAGGACAAAAGCGCGAAGAGAATCACTGCTAGCAAGTAGGATCAATTTTACGGTGGTTATAAAGAACATGTGTTGGTGCGTAATGAATGTATCGCATACCTGACAAACTTTGTTGCAAAAAGAAAAAAAGGTACCGGTAGTTAGGTAACAAAATTTGCTGGTTCGGCTTATTAGGCGGTAATATGGAAAAACTCTCATTTTCAGAGCTAAAAACTGGCCTCGGCTTATTAGCCGGAAAATACGATATGACTCATTTCCAGTCTTATTAAATGTGGCTCTAGAGTGGTTCATAAGCTTTTCAACAGAACAATGCAAAACTAAATGCGAAACCTTCAATGGGTGCCCACAGCATCTCCATGGAGTTGGTGGCCCAAGGTGACCTTCTCTTGTTAACCTTTCCTGATATCCATCCCTGCTTACAGAGGTAGGTGGAAATGGATGGATGCAGACAACGAAAGAGGAGAATAGTTAGGTCTGGGTATGATTGCTACACAGCACACGAGAACTGCACCAGGGATTTTTTAGAGAACAAGTCAGTGGTGAGGAACCATTTTGCAGTTGCAAATACACTCAGACATGAATAACAAAAACATTTCATTCAGAAAGTGAATACATGATATGTTCAGTAGCGTAAATGACAGGGAAGGGGAAGGTGGGGACAACTTTCAAGCTAAATGTAAAAACTGGACCCTTTTAGCTTACATTTCAGTTTAAATTCTCTTGGTTTTCATTAGGTTGTTTTTTTGTGCTTTTTTTTAGTATTGTCTGGTTATTTATGGCTTTACTATAGCCATCCACATTCGGATCCACAACCATTTCTCATGTTTTTTTTCTGAGTGTTGGCTAGTGGGCTCCTTTCAGCTGAGTTTTCCCCTCTGGATCAAACCTTGTACATTATCTACCTAAAAATGCACCAGTTTGTTTGAAGTGTCTTAACCAAATTTTTATGGCCAAATTATTGATAATTAATAAATTCCTTAGGGGATTAATTGATTGGTTTATTGATTTTAGGCCATAACTTGCCAATCACTAATGCTTGAAAGCCAATCAAGAGCTTTGAATATGCAGATTTTTACTTACGGTAGTTTATTTTGGAAGACAAAGCAAAAAAATTGCCCCTTGAATTTTGCTCAGGCCCTGATGATGGCCTCTAAAGAACCTTTGACCTGTCCCAGTTGTGTTGTTCCCCAAAGAAAGTTCAGCCCTAACTTCCCACTTTTTCAAAAATTGAAACTGCAAGACTTTCTGCATCTTCAAAGGTTCTAAACAGCTCATATCGACTGGCGAGTTATGGCTGGTTATGTGCCAGCAAAAATAGCCAAATTTGGATTTTCAGGGCTTATAAGACAGAAATTGTATGATAAAGAAAATTCAAAACGTAGATGCACCTTTATGTTCACCGTCTAATTTTGTAACACAAAGACTCTGAATCAACCATATGCATGATCAAAACCAGAATTTGTTTCTGGTTTTGTTGCATTACTATTTGGTGGGTTCTTAGTTTGAGGGATTCATTAGTGACAAGGATTCATAAGTGAAACCACTGTCCCTACTACCATGCTATTGGTGTATTTCCTGATTTGTTGCTTAACCTTCAGCTATTGCTAGTTGTGTCACTGGTTTCATTCTAAACTAGGCTCAAAACAAGAATTTTAAGACTTTAGTTTCTGGATATTTTAATCCTAATCTAGACTCAGGCTGAGCTTTCTAACTTATTTTATCATTTTGTGCTTGAGGCACAATGTAACAGATAAAACTTCATTTTTTAAATCTTATTTTAAGATGGAAAGCTTATCACCTACTGTTGTTCATTAACAAGTTAGTACTTTTATTGTTATTGTGACATAATATTTCATACTAATTTATTATTTAGGAGAAAAGCTATTTTTGTGGCAATAATAATTGGTACCCATCTATTTTATAGTTCTGTTTCATTGGATTATCTGCAAATGGTAGTCCAAATTAAACAAGGTCTTTTAGCTCAAATTTAAACCTTGTAGTGTTGCGATCAGAAATCCCGAGCGGCATGAGCGCAAAGCTTCGCACCGTGGCAGCAAGCAACAATAGAGATCACCCGAAAAGATCACTCTATTATTGCTTGTTCGTGCCACATACATATATTTTTGTTCTTCACGCACATCCCGTTCGTGGTGAACCATACAATCAACGAAACACCACCAGAGAGGTTGCTACAACATCCCCTCCTTTTTACAACAAACCACACCAATCGCACATTCTTTGTGTGAAGGCTGAACTCCGCACGACCTCCACATCCTGATCACAGCACCATTTTGTTGCGATCAGAAATCCTGAGCGGCATGTGCGCAAAGCTTTGCACCGTGGGAGCAAGAAACAATAGAGATCACCCAACAAGATCACTCTATTATTGCTTGTTCGCGCCACATACATATATTTTTGTTCTTCACGCACATCCTGTTGGTGGTGAATCATACAATCAATGCAACACCACCGGTGAGGTTGCAACAGTAGGATTATCCTAACATTTTTTACTAGCCAGATGTATCTTTATATAATTGGTAATTATGGGTCAGATACTGAGTACCAATACATATTTTGAATGTAATAGATATTGGCTATAATTTTTTTCTCTTAAAATTTCGTACAGTTACGTATGCAAAAGATGACGAGAAATAGTGCATTTGGTGATTTTCATGATCTTCTTTAGGCTTCCATTGAAAGTTTTTTAATGAAATTGGTTGAAACATGTTAAACTCAAACTTACTGGTAACCTGCCTGTTTTTTGAGAAGAACCACCTGATGTCGAAAGTGCTACGGTTTTCCACAGTGATTGTATTTGATTTTAACACTTTTGGTAAGATGTTGCATTTATGTGTGGTTGGGCATCAACTGCATGCTTCGCAAGCCAGGTGATTCTGCCACTTAAACCTTCCGGCTACATAGCAAGACTATTCAAATGCTACAGACTACAGTGAGACTGATCATGGTCGAGGCTTGTGTGATTCAACCAGAGTTGTTCATAGTCTAATTTGCATGGTTTGCATGTTATCCTGAAAGCATCAGTAGAAATATGTGAGCACAGTAAAACTGATGCTGAAACAAAAAAAGCCTAAAATTGAAATGCAGGCTCTGCACAACATATTCCAGCAACATTTTTTTTCATTTTATCACTTAGTGTGCACCTACCTTTATCCAGAGCAGACACAGGTCTGTGTACAGATATGAATTCAACTCTGATTGGATGACCAGGTTTGTTCTAAGACACCTTCCAACTGCCAACTAGTTGTCCAGTTGACAATTGTCCTGATACCACCCAGCTATAATGTTTTTCTTTTCAAGGTTTATACATCTACCTGCGAAAACTATGAAGAGGAACAGTTGAGTTAACAAATACAGCACTTGTTTGTGCTTCAAATGCAAGGTGTTTTATAAAACTGGCAAAAATGTGGGAAACTCTCAAAGCTTGTCCATTACCCAAAATGATTTCTCATGGAAAACCCCCTGTAATGAAAGTGTTATTACTGCTCAGAGAACCCTGCAAAAATTGCACATAGTTTTTATTTCATGTTGCTACAATAGTGGTGATCATTGTTGTAAACAAAATTTTGTGACACATGTGTACTTACAGCAGCATTCATTTAGCAGTGATTTGAAATCACAAACTTTTTATTTTGCTTGATGCAGCTTAGCTGTGCGCATGGGAATGATGCTAAATTTTGGAATCTGATGTTAACATTTGTAACCTGATGATAAATCGATAAAGCTCTGTGGAATCTGATATTCAGAGCTATCAGCATGCTGAGGCACACATTGTGCAAAGTAATTCAACGCAAAACCTATACTTGCCTGTCTCATACATATGGGATTTATTTTGCATATGCTGGAATTGTTGTTGTTTTATACTCCATATTCCATTTTGGTGAGGTAAGTCTATACATTTGTGTGATGAAGTTGTCCAAATACCAATCTGGCAGTTAAGCAGGCCATGTTGTCTGCATTGCTCAGTGTCCTTTTCTAATCACAATATAAAGCGATAGCTGTGCCATGATATGCAATTGTTTCCATGGCTGCATATTAGTTTGATCAATTACTGAAACACTACATGATGTAGAAAGAACTTTTATAGAAGAAACCACATTGCCCATTTGCGTTATTTACTGGTAAATTGCATGTAATGTGGTTAAAAACATTGCCCTGAGGAAGCTTACCAGAATAGGTGGGTGAAACATCGGCAAATAAATGAAATAAAAATCATCAGCAGAAGGGCTTTATCTGTTTAAGACATTTATTGGTTAAAGTTTCAGGCTTTTTGGTGATTAAGAATTGGATTGTTCAGTTGAAACTCATTTAAAACCCTAGTAATTTGTCAAACTGAATACAGTGCAAAAGTGCACATTGCATTATAAAAGTGTATTGAAATTTGCTAGTAATCCAATAAACTTAGAAGTATGGCTGCAAATGCTTAATAAATGTTTTGGCTATATGCGCTTACAGGTTTCAAAATATGCATAATTTCTTGCATAGAATTTCAAGCCATGTAGCAAAACCTATGAATTGTTGCAACACACGGGAAAAGCCTCAAAAGTTGACTGTTGGTTGATGTTACAAGGCATCAATAAGCCTTAATATCTATTAAGAATGGTCATGATGGATGTTTGCTTCATTGCATATTTGCATTCAACAACCCAAAATATTTCCATATTTCAAATGACTCACCGTTCTCAGGAAATCTGCCAATTTTGCCTTTATTTCAACCTGATAGATAATAATTGTTGCATAACTGCAAGGACATAGTCCTCTTGTAATAGAGTTCACATGTAGGTGAAAATATGAATTTATTGCTGTTCTGTACTCATATAATCAAATTAATTTGGTGCTAATTTTATACTACTTTTACTGCAGTGATTTTGCTATTGAAGTCTTCAGTGAAGTTTGAATGGCATTGAAAATTACTGAATGCTGGTAACTGAATTGTGAGACAAAAACTAATGCATCTGTTATTCATGATGGTTTTGCTCCATATAGGTGATTTATGATTTCACATATCAATTGGCTCCCGGAAAAATAACGCTCTGTTAAGTTTTACCTATGTACAAAATAGTTGAACCATCCAAAGTCAGATTTTATGTGTTGTAATATCATGTTTTACAAAGTATTTGATGTTATAGGAGTTGCTGGAATGGAGTCAGCACAAGTATGATGTTGCTTTCAATCTGTACCATGACAACATTGCTTCCAAATCATTTCAGCAAAAACTGTGTGCGGAATTGCCAATCGATGTTGTTTACACATGGGTTAATGGTTCAGATCCGGAATTGATTCAGCAGCTGAACAAAGTCAAGCTAGGCATGGGATTTAATGCTTCAGACCAAGGGTCTGATTTCTCAGAAGAGACCTGTAACCTGAAAAACTGCTTCATGCTTCCACTGCTTGTATTGAAAATGCAAAACGACAGTGTCTTGCAAGATACTGAAATCCTCTCAACATTTACGCTGCATTTCCCACGGGATCTTATCAGCAAAGAGTCTCTGAATGCCAGTGTGGTAAGGTAAGCAGAAGCGGTTCGAAAAAAACAGCTGATTTGCACGTGGCTTTGTTTTTTGCTTGGGGGTGGCGGATGTCTGTGAGTGACCTCATAAGTGGAAGACTTTTAGGCCCACTTTGCCTGGCCCTGGGCGCCAACCGTTAGGTGGTAGTATTTCGCTGAAGTTTTTACTGCAAACTAGGCTACAATCCGAGTCTTTTG
>JGI24021J15306_10009516_pt1 | contig 12029 bp, 5 predicted proteins | sample Ectturendosymbi1_FD_15306 | JGI IMG/M metagenome (IMG submission 15306)
TTAGGCCACCTTGGCCCACTTTGCCTGGCCCTGGGCACCAACCGTTAGGTGGTAGTATTTCACTGAAGTTTTTACTGGAAACTAGGCTACAATCCAACTGTTTTGATACTTTGGATGACATGCTAGGGTTTCAGGTTCAAAAATTATGATGTAATTTAGTAAAAATATTTGACTAATTAGATAATAATTTATTTGTTTGTTTTAGATCATAACTTTTGAACAAGAACCGCTAGAAAGTCGATCAAAGGCTCAAAAGACTCGGACTCAAGCCTAGTTTGAAAACTTCAGCGAAATACTTTGGCGTAGTCGTTGGGCCCTAGGCCAGGCAACATGAGACAAAATGACTCCCAAAAGTGCTTTACTTATGACATCACTCACAAAAAACTCTGCACCCCCCAACATCAAAATTTTTTTTGGGTGCAATCTACTAGACTGGCTGATTTGTTTGAGCCCTTGAACAGCTCTCTTGCGCAATCGGCAGAGGAGCTATGGTGTTGGTAAAGCAACTGAAAACTGTTGGTTTTTAGGTCAAAATCGAAGTACGAACATATCGTATGCTGGCTCTCAAGGTGTTAATAATACACCTCCAGCTAGAAATGGATGCAGTCCCGTCGCCACGAGGGGGGACTTTGGTAGGCTAAGCCCCCCAAACAAAGCTTCTAGCCCCCCAAATTGAAATATGAAACATTAAAAATTAGTGGATTGTTGTCAAATTTAAATGTCAAGCCCTCCCTGTACGAACGCAAAGCCTCCCTGCACAAACATAAAGCCCCCTATTGATGACTTTCTGGCGACGGTTCTGGATGGAAGGAAAGATGAAGCCACTTTTAACATGAGGTATTCCAGAACTAGCCTATATTGACTTTTGAGAATAAAACTGTGGAATATTGCCAAACAGCTAAAACGTCCTGCACAGAATCGGGCATCGAAATCTAAAACTTTTTGGTCCAGTAGATGGAGTTGGGAGTCAATAAATTTTATCGAATGAGCTTTGGCTACATTGACAGTACAACAACACAGTTAGCCATTAGGTGTAAATCCAAAAAGGATTGACTGACTATCGGAAATATACTACAAAAACAATTAACCCATTAGTAATATCGACAAAAATTTCTTCATTGGTTGCAACAGAAAACTACTGTAAATGGAATAGAAACATATTGGCCTGCATGCCTTTCCTTTCTGGTATGACTGCATGTAGCATGCATATCAAAACGACTCATGTGACATCAAAAAACTACTGACTCCCCCCTCCCCCTTGTCACAATTTTGGTGACCTCTTCTCCCCGTCAGGGTGTGATGTCATTTATGGATGACCCCTTAGGTTGTTTTCAGCATGTATATATTAATTACTTTCAGGAAATCATTAAGAGCTGAAACACAATAGTTTGCTCACNCACTGTCNAACAGTTTTTTGTTACCCATTGTATTTAATGCATAAAGTTTTTCACTAACTTAAAACTTTAGGTCAGTAAACTNAAGGCGTGACTATGCATGTTNATCTGTATATAATAACAAAATATGCTGCAGGAATAGGTATGATTTGTAAATCTTCATTTCATGTGAACTTAAAATACCATGTATGTTTTAATATGAACCATGTGTCTAATAAATTAATTATTATATTATAATACATTCCTTTTTTATGCTTGTTAGAGGCTTCCTTTAGTCATTGACATAATTTTAAGTTGTTATTTTGAAATATATTCTTATGGCATTCCTGTTTGTAAGCTTTGCTCTCTTTTAACTAGTAGGTTTAAATCAGGTCTTATTTATTTAGTTGTCCATAGTTGTGGCTAAATATAAAAAGAACATGAAGCATCTTTATTAAATCAGCAAAAGTTGATGTAGGATTAAAACAGGAAATTATTATAAGGAAGAGCTATTTATAGGATCAAGTATATAGGAACAGAATATAAACAAAATTTTACTTTAGTCCTTGCATTATTTCAAACATTCATGGCCTAAGTTTGTTGGAAACTTCATCCTAATTAACAGTGCAATAATTTGCTAAAGTATTAGAGACTCTGCAAAGTTTGATACACTGTCATTGTATTATACACTACTGTTCTTTAAGCAATCTAAAAGTACTTCTTGTTCTTTAAGCAATCTAAAAGTACTTCTAAACATATAACAAAACTGTTTAGTGGCAATAAAATGTGCCAAAACCCGATTATCACTATTAACATGTTGGGAGCTGGTGCACAATATACAGTACTCCTACTTTAAAATCAAGCATTAGCCCTTATTTTCGCACCACTTTGCAACTTCACAACTCATCAGGTGATTGAGCTAGAGAGCTATTCAAACCCTCAAAAGAAGCGGTGGGTCTTCTATGTTGCATTTTCAAAAATTGGAAAGTTTTGGATTTCTGTTTTTTGTGGGTAACGTCATAAGTGTCTCAAATTACTGGGCCTCAAATGCAAGAGCCAATTTTTGAATCAAGTTTTCAGTGGAAACTTGGCTGTAATCCAAGACTTCATAGCCCTTGACTGGTTTTCTAGCATTCGTGGTTCAAAAGTTCTAGCTAAAAAATTGATAATTATATTTAATTAGCAGATTAATGAATTCATTCATTGTTTTTAGGCCATAACATGCTTTAACCAGGGTTTTTTAAGGAAAATGCTAGGGGCCCAATTTCTCCAATTCTAGGGACCCGATGATAATTCATTTTCTCTGATTCTAGGGACCCATTCGGGTCCTTCAAATGCGTTAAAAAACCCTACTTTAACCCACCACATGCAGGACTTTAAGTACCAATATAGATCTTCAATCTATTATGCACTAGCTGTAATCTTTTCTCATGAAATTCTTTAAATTTATACTGTACAATTTGCCTATATTGACTTCGCCTATAATGACAATTCGCTTGTAACAACGCTTTTCATTGGTCCTGCAGCATATTTTGTTTATAACAACTGTTGCAAGGTGTCTTTACGGTTTGAAGTGTAAGCTTGGCTAAGTAGATCCACCACACAAACGTTTTACTGCTGAAAAGGAACACAATTAAGTTTAGTGGCCTTCTGTTGGGCAATGACAGGTTTTACATGAAAATGGCATCAAGGATTGTGTCATTAGCAATGGAGGTAAATCGTTACATGAGTTTTGTTGTACAATATTAGGGATTGTTGCAACTGTAGTCACTTTGATCCAGTGGCAACTCTGGCACTAGGGCTCCTCAGCCTGAGTCTTCAATAGCGATATATATTGTAAAACATAACCTTCCTTGCTTTGTATATTGGTGACACCACCCAATTCACTGATTAAGGTTGTTAACACCAGGCATTTTCAATGGGCCTTGTCAGTGTTAATGTATTTTCATTTCATGTCTGGCCTTCTGTGTTTAATTTTGCAGATGACCTGAATCAAAAAGTACCATTGTAATGGGTGTTCTCACGAATGCGTTCACTTGTGCTTTAGTCGAGCTCATCCGTTAGAGACTGAGCTGTCCTCTGCGATTAAATATTTTTTTAAATATAATTCATGTCAGATTGGATATATCGTTGAAGCAATGGATTTGCACAGAACATTGAATTTGCATTAGAATTTAATGCACAGTTCCCATTTAAGAATAATTTCAAACAAACAATAAATTGTCCAGTAAATCGGGCTAATATGAATGAGCCTAGTATGCAGAAGACTACATGGCATTATCATTGCTCTGTGACATATGTTACATGACAGCGAAGGAGTTCTCATGAGAACTTCTCATTCATTGTTGCGTAACTAAACTCACAGAACAACAGCAGTGCCCACCACAATGAGAGCAAATGGAAATTTCAGTTATGCAAGCATCGAACGGTTGCGTGATTAGCCCGAGTGACGTGGTTGACCTGGTGTTGCCCCTGCCTTGATAAATAGCATTAGTGGAGCACTTGCACAAATTGTTGAACAAAAAAGCAGTATCCCATTTTGGAAAAAGTTTGACATGATTGTTTTGTTCAATAGCAAAAATGGTACAAAAGTGGCAAAACTTGCAAAATATTTCGATGTTCCAACAACAATGTTGACTACAGTTTAGAAAAATAAGACAAATAAATTTCTCACTTTTTCTTAACAGAGCATCCGCAAAAACATGCAGTGAATGATAATCCTGATCAAAGGACACTTTTAACCCTTGCGAAGCTTTGGGATTGAACTAAAAAGGCATTTTAGGAACTATTTATTATAGTTAGGGTATAATGACAGTTGTCCTATGAAGCTGCTTTTTCTCTGGTCCCATGAATAGATGTTTTAGGGCAATTCTACTGCATATGAAAACTATAAAGAAAAACAGTAAATTTAACTGTTGAAGCTCAATGTTTTGGCTTCAAACGCAATGTGTTTTATGAAAGTGGTATACATGTGGTAAACTTTCAGCCTAACTGGGTTCCCGTGGTAAATGCTCAGGGAAAATCCTTTGGAGAAAGTGTTTCCAGATTTGATCAAACAAAAATTCTAAAAAAAGTTGAAGTGATTTTCAAAATGTTGCTGTACAGCTATTTTGACTTTAGTGAATCAGCTACAAACTACTGTCTTGTGACAAATGGTCTTTAGAGCCAAATTTGGTACCTTTTGCCATTTGCTTTGAACCACCACATTATGTTTTTTCAAAGCTTGCTTTTTGCTACTTCACCATCTTGGTAAATATTTTTGTGGTACTGTATGTGACTGCTACAGATTAAAAATATTTGGTAGTGTTCTGACATAAATTTTAGGCATCTAAACATAGCATTGTTATTTAAATATTATNTATTAGGAACTTTATTGAGTACAAATCAATCTTCTATTGCNCATTTAAACATTAAAGCTAATTTTCTGTCTTGGAAAAATAGACTATTGGTTGTAATTTTTCTTTTTTACAAGTATGCAAGTAGTTTTTAAAGAGTGTTTTGTGCAGATGTTTGAAATATTTTAATCATTATCTATATGTGATAAATATTCAAAGTGAGTATCAGCCACTGAAAATAACAGTATCAACTGATAAAATTTTTGGGTTTTTATGTACTGCTACACATTATATACGTTGGACATAAATGAGGTAAAAGTTTGAAACCAATCTTCTAATTGTTTACTAAAACTACTTTTGTTTCCATAAAATGCGCTGATCACATCAGAATCTGATACATTTTATTTTGCTGTAGTATCTTGATGAAAACAGTCAGTAAACAATATTGTTAGTGATTTTGAAAGATCGCCCACTACTGTATTAAAAACCTTGTGATTCTTTCATCTTGATCAGGATGCTATGTCTTGTAACCCATTTCACTCTAGTTGTATACATTATGTTTCATAACAATTTAAACATGATGAAAAACCACACATTACATTTTAATGCTGTTACACTAAGCATCATACATTACACAAGTGGTGTTTTTTATTCCAAATTGGGTGGAAGACAAAGAAACAGTTTTATTCTCAAAATTCAAACAAGTAGACAGCAAATATATCCTATGGCTAAATCGTGGACCAAAACATGCAAGTGGCTAGCAAGGATTGTCTATTTTCAACTGATTTCCCAGCTTAATAATGTATGATACACAGTGTTCTGTGCATTTGCAGCTAATTCTGTGCGATATATCGCTCTATATAATTATGAAGCAAGGAGCACTTATGAGTTGTCAATTACAAAAGGAGAACTATTCATCATATCACAAAGGTGAGAAGTTTTATTGAAAGTCTTTTGCAAACTTTTTTGCTTCTTTCATGATGTTTTTCATTTTTGTTAAGCTGTAATTTCCTGCTTTACAAGTTTTTTTTATGTTTTGCACCACATGTTATTATTAACATTTTCTTGTCTGGTCAATTTCGGGGATTTTCACGCCAGAACAACTGGATCGCGCTTGGCTTTGCGCAACTCTGCTGCGGAAAGCGGTAGAGAGCTGTTCAAAGGCTCAAAAGACGTGGCAAGTCTTCTTGTCTGCAATTGAAAAAAAAATTTTGTTTGGGGGTGGCAGATTTTTTGTGAGTGATATCATAAGTGGAGGGCTTTTGGGCCACCCTGGCCCATTTCACCTGGCCCTGGGCCCAAATCGTTAGATGGTAGTATTTCGCTGAAGTTCTTACTGGAAACTAGGCTACAATCCGAGTCTTTTGATACTTTGGATGACTTTCTGGGGTTTCGGGTTCAAACGTTATGATCTAAAGTAATAAAAATATTTGACTAATTAGTTACTTAGATAATTAAGTAATTTGTTTATTTTAGATCATAACTTTTGAACCAGAAATGCTAGAAAGTTGATCAAAGGCTCAAAAGACTCGGACTCGAGCCTAGTTTGAAAACTTCAGCGAAATACTTTGGCGTAGTCGTTGGGCCCTAGGCCAGGTAACATGAGCCAAAATGACCCAAAAACTACTTCACTTCTGACATCACTCACAAAAAAACCACAAGCTCCAACCAAAAACATTTTTTGAGTCCAGACTAGAAGATTTGCTGAATCTTGATGTTTCGAACAGCTCTCTAACGCAATCGGCAGAGGAGCTATGGTGTTGGTAAAGCAACCGAAAACTGCTGGTTTTAGNCTGAAATCCAGGTACAATATATTCGTAGACTGGCTCTCAAGGTGTTAAAACACTTACTGCTTCTTGATTCAAAGAGCAGTTGTCACAGTCTTGTTGTAAAGTTTTGTAGATTGATCAATGAAAGATTATGTTCATTGTNATTTGTCNAGATCATATCTAAGGAAAGTATGGTCTCAGTAGCATTTTTTGTCATCCCTGGGTGGCTTGACAAGAAGAATTACAAAGGGAACCATGCACTAAAGCTTTTTTGACAAGACGTGCATTATGGTGATATTCCCAGCCACCAGACATCAAGGCATTTGCTGCTCGGCTGCAGCTGCACAGAAACAAGAAATTATTTACAGTAATTTACAAAAGTGAAGGACTATACAAGCCACAATGACATATTGCAGCCAGGGACCGAGTTTGCTAGAAAATTTTTTTGGGGAAAAAGCACAAACTTTGTGATATTTATATAGAATGTTATTGTTTGCATTTCGATGACATCACCATGTTCACTCAATTGTAGTACAACCTTTTTTTAAATTGGCAAAATGAGAGGCAATTATGAGAATGATATATTTTTGGAACCATGGCCTGAATGTCCTCCGTCTACACCCATGGTGTTATGGCAGTTGTACTAGCAGTTGACAGTGATTACCAGGTTTATATTTGCTTCTTTACTACAGTAGAATTCAGATATAACGTCAGTTTGCCTATAATGATGCTAATTTTTTGTCCTGGCAGAATTCCTGTCTTCTACATGCATTCGGGTTTGGCTACAATGACTTCAGCTATTCGGCACTTCGGCCTATAGTTTCGCTTTTGTCGGTCCCTGTGAATATTTTTTTCATTTATAGTGACAGTTGCAAGTTTTCTTTGCAGTTTGAAGTGTCAGTTCGGCTGTGACACTACCATGCAAACCTTTTATCACCAAAAGTAATGCAGTTGAATAGGAAATCGTTGAGGTGTGGTTGTGAAATGGCAATGGCATCAGGTAGTCGAAGGTAATCATCACATGTTTTACTGTAATGTGCTGTAATAGGGATTGTTGAGACTGTAGTCAATTTGATCAAGACTTGGTGGAGCAGTGAGTAGAAGGTCGAATAAGAGAAGCAGTGGTCTATCCCATTGTGGAAAAATCCTCTCACAAAAATGCAACAACGTGTGCTAGATAAAGCTGTCTCAAAAACAACCCAAAGCAACTTTTTTGCAAGAACGTCAGGCAGCAGTACCCTTCCACTGTATGCTCTGTATTGCATGTGAATACATCTGCCGGTGTTTTCAAATTCTTGTTTGTGTTTTTCTTTGATCAGAGGATTGTATTTGCGAAAACACAATACAGTAAGCAGCAATCGTAAATCGTAATCAAATAAATATTTAACTTTACCAGGCTATGCCCTAAACTGAAATGCCATTTAGGAATGATTTATTGCAGTTCAGCTATGAGGGCAGTTCGCCTATAACGATGCTTTTTCCCAGTTAAGTGACATTATAAGGCAATTCTACTGTATTAGCCATTGAAGAGTTCTTTTTCAAAGTAGATAAAACAAACATTTTTCAACAGTAATGTGACCATGAAATTTGTTAAACTACATTATTTTTTATCACATAAGATTAGGGGGACTAAAGATATTGTGTCCCCCCTTGTCTAAAAGTTGGCGGGACATGCCTTCGCCACCCCCCCTTTAAACCAGTCCCTGATTGCAGCAAACTTTGGAATAATCATTCGCTTGTCCAAATTATATTCTTTCATCACAGAAACACATTTTTGCATCATATGCATTAGGCAATGCTGGATACTGTAAAAGTTACTGATTTATATCCACAGTCAGTTGTAGTCCAGATAAATGTTTGAAGACCAGTCAAAAAATAATGCCTTACATTAAACTTGTCCATAGTGCAAAAAAGGTTGTGAATGACTGCTTTACAGCGTGTAAACTCAAAAAGATAGTGACTTAGGAACCACCCTCATTCCTTCACTTTTCGGAATACTTATTATTAACAATCATGAAGTATTCATGCCTGATTTGGTGTGCATCAAACAGGATGTTGGAATGCTGTGCCTTGGTTGCAGTTAAATTGCTCCTACCACTGTTGTGTTGCATACAATTATCTATGGAGATGCTTTGATGCATAGTAAGCTGTACGTATTGGCAAGGTATACATTGCCGCACTTCCAAAGTTGAACAACTGAAAGTTGTGGATCTGGCTGTCAGTGATAACGATATACTGGAAATGTGTGTTAATGTTGCAGTACTCCATGCTGCCCATTTGTTTTATAGCTCTTTGGGGCAATAATTATGACAGGTATCACTGTGGAGATAAGTAACAATCTTTGGAAATCTATTTTTCAGGAATATGTTGACTTGCTCCAGGCTGGTTAGCATTTATATTATGAACAATCAAGCTCTCAAATCTACTGCAACTATACACACAAAGGCAAAACTAGCTTCAGTAGCAAATAAATTTTCTTTGCTTCATGCAATGTTTTGCATGTTACGTTGTCATTCACCTATGAGTTCATTCGCGTTTTGCTGCTGTTGTTATATATCAGCAGGGGCCAGGCATGTGGTTCTTTGCCCAGTTTCATGCAGCTCTCACATAATTACCAGAAGTCCGACTAAATAACATGCATAACAGTAAATGGATTGTACAGTTCTGTCCTTGTCATGTTGGTGTGTGATATTTACAGTAAATCTATCTGAGCAAAGGTGTGTGTGTGAATGAGAAAGAGACGGGGTGATGTTCATGTGTTCCCATGTATGTGATGTGGCTCTTTGCAGTAACACAGTAGTAAGAAATGTGGCTCTTGGTCTCTGACTGGTTGGCCACCCCTGTTATATATCATCATTTGTATCGCATTCTATTTGGAAGCTTTTACCGACAGTTTGGTAGTCTGATGGTTTCACAAGTTCTCAAAGACATTCTGCTATTTTTCTTCAGTGCCAGTGATTGGTTTTATGGAAGACCTGCAACATCACTGCAAGAAGGATACATACCTGCCAACTACGTTGCGCTTGCTGGCGGAGTGGCCAACGAAGAGTAATGCAATTTAAATGCTTATGATTTGTATCATGGTTCTGTAGTTTTTCTGTTTATTTTCCAGCGATTTTATGCATACAGTATTTGCACAATGGCGGTTCATCTGTGTGAACATATTTGGCAAAAGTTTATTTTTGAAAATACAAAACAACGTTTGATTGACAGCAGTTTGGTTACTTTTACTGAAATCGTATTGTTTCTTGTTTTGGTAATGCTAGAATGACATCTTACAATAAGAAAAATGCTTGTGATTCAAACTTCACCACATCTAAAGTCACACATTTACTGGGTAGATTTTGTCAATTTCATGGTGCTAGCACTGTAAGGTCTTACGCGTCTGATTCTCTGCTGCGAAAGGATTCCTTTCGATAAACAGTGCTAACAATTGAAAGGTCTAGATCAGCTATGTCCAACCCAAATGGTTTACTGAGCCAAAAATTATGTCATTATCTTAACCAGGGCCGCACACTAAACGACATATTAATGAGGGCCGCACACTTAATGACTTTCTTTGATCTTACCAAACTAAATGTAGTTTAAGCTAATGTACTGAAAGCGTTCGAATCTTAACTGCAGTGGTAACAGACGTGATAAAATGTCACTGAGGACCACCTGCATCAAAAATGTCAAAATAAAGATTATCAAAATACGGACAGGTTGCCAGTATGTAGGATACTCATACTACAGAAAAAAAAATAAACTGGGCCGCACAAAACCTTCGCGTGGACCACATGCAGCTCGCGTGCCGCGGGTTGGACATAGCTGCTCTAGGTTTTCTGTAAGTTTTCGGGGAATCAGTCGAATGGGCTGTACTTTTATCATTATGTGGTGATTAAAACTTGCACACATCTATATTCATGCAAGGACTCTCCACAATGGGTTTACGCAAGGAATCGATCGGCAAACTTTTCATTGAAAATCGATTACATGTCAAATTACACGTTTTCTGTCCTAAAATGTGCGAGCAAAGCTTGCTACTGAAAAGTTAAAAGGCTAAAATAACAGCAGAGAAAGCAAACAAACTCAATAATAAAATGAACAAATCAGAACACAACCTGCGACAATTANAAACTGGAAAATAAGTCTTTCCTAAAGAATAGCAAAATATTCCATGTTTTTGTGTCTCCTTTAGCNATTCCTTTCAGCTTAAGTAAATCTTCGCGTAAATATTTATTCTGTAGTTCCATCAGCAATTCCAAGTCAACGTGTTTCCGATGGTTGAATGGGAGTAAGATGTTTTCTCTCTTACACCTCATTTGAGGAATGTAAGCTTTCTGTGGGAAGAACCCATTGCTTCCTCATTGTGGAGAGTACTTAGAAAGCTCTAGTGCCGATTGTTTTATAGTTTTTCTATTGGTTGTCATTCAGCCATTTGCACCTCGTGTCTATGAGAACTTCAGCAGGCTACTACAAATCAAATTCAACTTATCGGGGCTCCAAAGAGGCGATGCTTATGTACTGCAGAGACACCGCAGTTCTAATTTTGTAATCTGTTGTTATTTAACATTGCTTATGTATTAACCAAAATGATACATAATTTACTTCGCCAGGTAATGTTTTCATCATTAACTTGCATCTCTTATTTTATTCTCATTTCAAAATCTCACCGGAGTATTTTATTCCAACTCGTGATTCATCACTTTGAACTGTTTTTGGGAGATGTAGATGGTGTCATTAGGTATATTTATCTTTTAATTTCAATCAAAGATGAAAATGTACGAAAATACTTGACTTGTAACAGAAAAGTAGGCACTTTAGGTCAATTTATTTTTAAATTGCACGTTTTCTTGGGAACGTTGAAAGTTTCATGAAATTTATCTTTCGGGGACGTTTCTGCATTAAGTGATTTTTGCAGCACGATCATTTCTACTCGAAGTAGTGAGAACCACACGATCACCACGTCGGGAGTAGGTTTGGCAGTTTAGCTTAATTCCACACTTGGTCACGAGAAGCTGTTGTGAACTGGGAGTTTACAGATTTTTATTTTATTGTTCACATAGTTCGGCTTACTGCAGCAAACTTTGAGAAATGAGTCCGTTGCTTTTCGCAAGCATTGCAGTGCTCCGGTTTGCCTCGTCGGCGTGATAAACTGCTTGATAGACCGTAATCTGGACCCCAAGAAATCAGTGAAATTTTGATGATGTTGCAGCTGGTTCTTTGGAAGTGTTTGTCGCAAACGATGTGAGCTTCTCCTGTCGCAACAGCGCGTGCCTCGCGGCGCGTTCATGATCAGGGAAAGCGAAAGTTTTCCTGGTGAGTAAAAATAAAGTTTGCAATGTCGATACCCCGCTCAGTGCTGCCTGCTTGAAGATGTAAATGATAGACCTTACGAAATGTTGGTATGCCAGGTATAATCGAAAAGAAAAACTTTTCTGTTCATGGAATGTATCTTGTTGGGTTTTTCGTCATAATTAGGTGTGTACCTGTTCCCCGCAACGTAACACCTTCTCTCTCTCTCTCTCTCTCTCACACACACACATACTTAACCTGTATCCCTGCGTTTT
>JGI24021J15306_10009517_pt1 | contig 12029 bp, 8 predicted proteins | sample Ectturendosymbi1_FD_15306 | JGI IMG/M metagenome (IMG submission 15306)
AAAATATGATGGATTGTTCAACTCCCAGGATATGACGTCATCATCCAAATGTAAACAAATATGCATAAACATCCTATCATTATGTAAACATCAACAAAAAAACAGATCTCAAGCTGAAAATTTTTTTTCCAGTCTAAACTACAAGTTGAACAGCTCTCTCGCCTATTCTAACGGCGAGCTATGGCCATATACAAACGGGGAGTTTCACACACCAGGTTAGTGTTTGTAGGGTTAGAAATTTTGACCACTTTTTGGTTTTTGTGGCATAATTTTGGATCCAGATATGTTAGAAAGCCAATCAAGGGCTCTAAAGACTCGTAGGATAGCCTAGTTTCTAAAAAAAACTGGGACAAAAATGTTGGCCCACTCAATGGGCGTCCAGGGCCGGGTAAAATAGGCCATAAAAATGCTAAAACACTCCCACTTGTGAAGTCCCCCGAAGAGAACCCCAAACCCAAAACTGAAACTTTTTTTTGACTTGGAACTAGAAGCTTGCTGAATCCGTAGAGGGTTTGAACACCTGTCTAGCTGTAGCAGCTGGCGAGTTATGGCCAAAAGAGTACTGGCCTATATACAGGCCGGCGCGGTCATTAAAGGGTTCTTTTTTACTGATTGCTTCCACATAACATGAAGCCACACCTAAGACATACCATTTTCTTGATCTGTTGATTGTGAAAATTATGTTTCCAGGCTAGACAACAGCAAAGCAATGGTATCATTTGCTTCATTTCAAATGCAGAAACATTTGTATGAGACACCTGTTTGCTTGTTATGTTCTAGGTTTGAACTTCTTGTTAGAGAATCGTTGCACTATCCTTTGTAGTGTCACCTTTAATTTTCAACATTTTGTGTATGTCCATGCAAAATCCGCATCAATCTTCAAGTGAAAGCAAGCAATGGTTTGTGAGATATTTTTGGAAAAATGCTAGGGTTACATTTTCTAATTGCTGCGTCTTTTTCATATAACATCTCAAAACATCTTGTGCAATAGTTCCTTGCATGTGAGTCTTTGCTTTATTCAGCTTTCAATGCAAACCAGAAGGATCTGTTCAAAGCATATTTCATATGAAAAAAAAACATCCACAATGAAAAACTAGTCACCGATTATCTAAACTTTTTGTTAGCATATACTAGGCAAACTGTCAATTTTCACAGCAAAGCTAACTTCAAGGAAGCCTCACTTTCTTACACTGTTCTATAAACGAGAGCAAATATTTCTGATTGTCAAATTCTTACTGTGTTTGCAATCCAGATCTGCTAAAACCAAAGAATCTACCTGGGCTTGTGCCCACATATTTACAAAAAACACTTTAAACCAGGGGTTCTCAACCTTTTTCCTGTAAAGTACCCCTGAGTCATAAAACAATCAACCCAAACACCAAGGTTAGCTGGCAAAGCCGTGGATTTAACATTGTTGCATCATAACAATGCAAGATCAGGCAAAATCTACACGGAGTTTACAATCGGCATGCATTTTCCTCTGGATCTGAAAAATTGCAATACATGAAAACTCAACTGCCATCCAAGTACTCCTGGGAATCTTCCCATGAACCCCAGGTTGGGAACCACTGCTTTGAACTGTCTGAAAAGAGGTTACCACAAAGTTGGATCTAAAACATGCCTGCACATCAAATCTAAATCAGCTAGAGACCTGGGAAAACTCACTTAACACTTTTGCCACTGGTATACATGCCTATATGGGATAGGTTTTTACAGAACAAATACCAAGCAATGTGCCAATATGGGCCTTGTTTCTACTACAGGACTAAAGATGCATAGTGTTGCATAAAATTGATTTCTTATGTTCTTTTTGCTACCCATGTTATTATTTTGTAGCGTTTGCTACCAGGTTTAAAACCAAACAGATAAATTAGATCTTCTGGTGATTTTTATTATTAGCCAACGTTTCGCCCACCTATTCAAGTGGGCATCCTCAGGGCAATATTTTTTTAACCACGTATAGCATGCAACTTAGTAATAACAACAACCAATGAGCAGTATGACGTACAAAGATAAAAAACGCAAAACTGACTATCACGTTATAAGAATGGCTGACAGCATGCCACAGAAAAATCGTAAAAGTGTAAAATGAAAACTGCTGGGAGATGATGAAGTATAACAACACAATAAACAGCGTAAACCTACATAAAAATGCACAAAGATGGTTAAATAGCATGAAGAAATGGGATAAAATAGAGAACAAGTGTAAAACTTGCGTGGTGAGAGTTCGCAAATTTACAGACACAAAGGCAGTTAATAAGGAAGGCACACTCAAGAAGGTTTGGTAACAGATAAGCTTCGTTCATGTTTTAAAACCTTGTAATAGAAGGCCAGGAAGTTTGCACTTTTACCGTTCACAGTGTTAGTTTTTAAATTAAAATATAAAGATGCCTGTATGATAATTATTTACGTTATGACAAAAAAACAAAAACGCCCATCACGTTAAGGAAATGGTTGACAGCATGTCACAGAAAAACGTAGAGGTGTATAACGAAAACCACTGGGAGATAAGGTAGTATAACAGCACAATAAATAGAGTAAAACCTATATAGAGATGCACAAAAAATGGTTATATAGTGTGAAAGTATGGAGTAAAAATGAAGCGTAAAACTTCTTATAACGTGGTGGGCAGTTTTGCGTTTTTTGTCTTTGTACGGCATACTGCTCATTGTCTGTTGTTATTACTAAGTTGCATGTTATACGTGATTAAAAAACATTGCCCTGAGGAAGCCCACTTGAATTGGTGGGCGAAACATCTGCTAATAATAAAATTCACCAGAAGATCTAATTTATCTGTTTGATTTCTTATTTTTAAAATTTTCTAATGGATTTAAACCTCCCACCTTTGTGGAGACTAGTTACTTGAACACAGATAGGTGCAAGGTTGAATCACCAAAGCAGAGCCCACTCAGCTTGATCCCTCAAAAGTTTACAGCAAACCAGGTAGAGCTTTCAATGGTGGTGGTACAAGCTGTGATCCTTTTCTCTTGAATGTTCATACATTTACATTATGAAAACTATGAAGCAAAATAGAAGATTTATCAAAAGAAACACTTGTTAGGGCTTCAATTACAAGGTGCAAGGTACTTTAGGGAACTGACATATATATGGTAAACTCTCAAAAACTGCTCAGTGTCCTGCCCATTTTCCCTGAGAAAAGCCCTAGTACTGCAAGTGTTAACAAACTGGTTCATTAGTGTCAAAGCTTTATGAGTCAATTTTTCACTCCTATTTACTGATTGCAATTCTTTTGTGTATATACTACATGCTGCCGCCACATATTATACCATCAGTGGAAAAAACACAAATAAAATAACTTCCTTACAAAGCAACTAAGAGCACTGGAGTAGAAGTGAGCATCAGTGTTCTGACACATTTTCAAAAACCATTTTCCATACTTTTTCAGTAACTTTTTAATACTAAACGAAAAAAATTAATAACCTCACTATCTTCATTTTTCCAAAATTTTATTCATGGAACATAATGCAAAAATCTGCAAAATTATCATCAATGGTAAAGAACAAAATCTGAATAAATGTGTGGCTGGATTTGAAATTTCCATAGTTTTTCAATACTTTTTGTGCACTTTGGCAAAATTAAATACTTTTTCAAGGTCTTGAAAATGGATTTCTCAATTCTATACCAGTACTTTTTCAATACTTTTAATACTGTGCAGGAACCCTGGAGCATGTATATTACTATTAACAATACGCTGAATCACTTACATTTTCATCTGAATAGTCAAGATGTAGACAGCAGGTATTGCAAACAAAAACAGAAACCAGTGATTGATTTCAGGTTTGATGAATGATAATCCTGTAGCCACAACAGCTCCACTAAAAACAGCCAGTTGAAAATGCAACCTGAAAATAAGCCACATTTCACAAGACTTGAACAGAGGGCTTGCTGGTTGCTTAGTACAAACTAGCTTTTTTCAGTTATAGACCGATTTTTTTTAACTACCAAAAAAATAAGTCAATTCAGTCACCATCTCTGAAAATATAGACTAATGAATACTGTTATGGTGAGTTTCAATACTATTATGGGACAAATGACTGAAATGTTTCCGTGACCAATATGCCTCCACAAAAAATGACCGAAATGTCTCAGTGACAAAAAAACCCAGGGTACAAAACACAACTTTGGGTGAAACACACAATATGCTGACCTGATAGAAAATAAGAAAAGACACCTAAGCTTGCACAAATTTCAAAATATTTCGCCCACATGAAGGAGAAAAGGTTGCTTATAACTCTGCCACGATCCTTGAAAAGATGAAAAAAACAATTATATTTGCTCCCAACATACTTCTTTCAGTGTTAGGTTGAACTGATTTAAATGTTTTGTGAAACACTGAAACACAACATCTGCATTTATGCATCAGATTTTCTTATATGAAACATGTAGTTAAAAATAGGTAGTTCTTCTGAAGAATTGTGTTTTTGAAATATTTTGACCCATACATTATGCAATGCATCAAAAATTATAATCCTTTTGCAAATATGCATTCCGTGTGTTAAGTCTACAAGAACTATTTCTTGCATAGCATGACGTGCTTGTTATTTATTGGTGCCATGTTTGGATTTGTACATTCACCTACAGACAGTTGGGGCTGTTCAAACCACCCTTTAATGCAGGGTTGCATATAAAGAACATATGTCCCAGAAACATATAAAATGTTTGCAGAGGTATAAAAAACAACAAAAGTTTAACTTCACATGAAAAGGCGAGTAAAGAATTGCTGGGACAAACATATAGTAGTTGGCTACCACTGGATAATTCCATCACAGTCACTATCAGCTAAACTTTCAACATAGTTTGATAAAAAAAATCATGTTATACAGAAGTGTTCCTTGCAGGTCTAGAACAACTATGAAAAATGAANAATCAAGTAAATATGCTCAACTTCTAATAAGCATTAGCACAAATCTATCGCAGATAAATCTGCNAAAAATTGCAGTTTTTAAGTCAAAATACTATTTTGTTATTCTTCACATTTGCTAACATTTTCACAAGTATACAGATGCATGTTGGGAAGGGTTGAATAACCACAAACACTATTTTAAACAATGAAAAATGATTTTCAAATTTATATTGTAGCACATATTGATGTTTGCATTAATGGGAGACAGAGAAAAGCACTCCAAACATGATTGCAGACAGCTTATTGGTGTGATTTTTCAATTTGCTTCTTCATCGTTTGGGCGATTTGTTATAAACTGCTGCTTGGCCACACAAGATCTTGGGGCAGGTGTTGAGGAGCCAATCAATTGTCTCATCATCAAAAACTGTCAGGCTGTGCAGTCCATGGGGAGGTCGATGGATTGGACATTGGAGGACAACATGGTCAACGCTTATTCTTCTGTGCCACACTCACAGGCCGCACAAGGGGCCATACCCCATTTGTGTAAGCAAGAGCGGAAACATCCGATACCGGTGCAGAGGCGGTTAAGCCGGACCCACGCTGTTCTTGGTAGCCTGGTCATTCCAGGTGGGTGCCAATGTTGGGGATGAAGGTACAGAGTCTTATAGGATTCTCCAACCACTCCGCATTTCATCAGTAATCCACCCAGATTGCCACACTTCTGTTGTGGTCAGATGAACTGATGAGTTGTTGTGCGGCGAGTACGAATGCGTGTCTCGATTTGAGGCACTGTGCATTTGCACTTGGTGGACAGGTGAGCACTGAATGGAGCAGATGTCTAGGCTCCATGGCACGGTGTGCTAGAGATAGTGTGGCTCCTTTGCGACAAAGCTCAGCAGATTGGATGCCTGCGATGATAGGTAGGTGGTCTGCTGATGTAGGGCACAGGCATCCAGTCACAATTCACAAGGCAGTATTGATGACAGCATCAGTGAGGCAGGTGTGAGCAATGCGACACAAGACAAGAGCGCAGTACTCTGCTTTTTAATTTTGCTGTTGCCTTATTGCTTCCTTTCAACAAACTGTGAAAAACTGGCATGATGTTATTGTGACTGCAGAGCAGGAATTCACATTCAACATTATTTATTAAACATTTTCAGTAGGGAAGGGCTTATGAAACAGTGTGTTCTGTGTAAAATCATAATGCTGACAGTTATGAATGGTGTTGTATTTTCGTTAAATACAGCACAAACACGAACGGTACTGAGGAGCAAGTAGCAATCAAACAGTAGAAGGTTCGAACTCAATCATAGAATGAAGTAGGAGAGACAGCACACTAACTAATGTACTGTGTAGCATTGCCAATCAGCGGACTCGAAAGAAGATAGATTAGGTAAGGCACGCTCATTCCACAACGAAGTACACCAATTAGATGATTACCTTGAATGAATTACATGATTACAGTAACTGGATTACACGATCACAACAAATGGCCACTTAGATTTCAGTCAAGGACAAACGAAGATTGCTTCCAAATGGTTGATTCAGAGGTAAATATCATTTCAATGAATAGCAAAACCATTTTTTTTGCTTTGCGACATGGATTGTACTGATGGAGGAACTGCATAACATAACATGCNATGCATAACATAACAACTGCATAGCATGCAACAGGTTAAGTTCAAACTACTGTAGATGTCTAATGAAGATTGGGATCACAAACAGAACGCAGGTTGAGAACCACCCCTATATAACCATATGAGAACAAAGCCAGTGATCTCAGCAGATGAACTCTATTTTTATTTGGTTTCTTTAAAAGGCTTAATGTGCTAGGAATTTGACTTCAAAACTTGAGCCTCTAGGGCATGGGTGCACAACCTTTTCACTATTGCTGGCCACATTATGTTTATTTTTATGAACACCAGTGAGTTTCAGATATATTTTTTGCATTGTTTATGTTCTGCTTCCACACACTGAGTCAGCCTGCTTTCACATGTCTGTTTGGCGGTCTGTCTACAAAGTATCCTCATGCAGTAGACAAAGAGTTTTTATTAATGCACAGCCACCATAATTTATATTTTAAATAAATTGCATCGACCGCAGGTTGTGCACCTCTGCTCTAGGGCAATACAAACTGATTGTGACAGTAGCAAACAAAAATATTTACAGTCTTGAGGTGAGCAAATTCATGTATAAATATAATATAAATCCTACCTACCAGCTACATTCAACAATTCCATGTACTATGGGGCAAATCAAAACCCAGCCATTCAAATTACCACATGTACAGTGCAATAGAAATCTGGTCAGAAATTTCATCAGAAAAAAGAAATAAGTGTCTGACCCTTTACAGCTCAGTATTTAAAAAATATGTTACTTGGGTACCAGAAATGTTGTTGGTCTTCCCTTTTTTGCTGTTATACGTTAACCAAGTGAATTGATTAAATACCTTACGAAAATGCTTTCATAAAGTATTTTAGTTATATCTTGCCTAGTTTGTTTTTTTGATGAGTTCATTAACATGGGTCATATTGGACTCTCATATGAAGTAGTGGAATGCTTTTAGTATCCAATCACATTGTGAATCATTTATCTACCAAGCAGTAAACAAATTGCGATTCCCATGCATGATTCATCATATACATTGAAAATGCATTTCCCAAACACATGATTGCATGTCTTGTTTTTGAGCCCACCACCATTGTAGTGCTGCACTAGCCCATAACGACTGTGGCATAGTCTCTCTTTAGCTGTCGCAAGTATTTCCAATACATGTGAAAACCACAAAACGTTTATGTGGAGAAGGATGAAGGAAACCAATATCTTCTGGCAGCTTGAACTTAAGATTACGAGCATCACAGTTTTGCTTCCATTAATTTGCAGCACTCTATGCATTGGCGCTAAACATAATAGCAACCATATTGGCACCATCCACATGTGTGCTCTTTCCTAGTGTTATATATCTCTGCTTGTAATTCATCGAAGTAATCGGTTCGTACCATCAAGTACATGAGTTTTTATCACCACCACATATTAATGCACTTGCATGCTTTCATGTAATTGTGTGTTCCTTGTTACTGCCATGTATGTCAAGTATACTGTGTTGCATGTGGGAGTGAAGATGCTATAAAATACATACAATATAGTAGGATACAATATTAGTTGCAATGAAACAAATATAAACTTACCTTTTTCCCACAAAAAGTTTGGGTAAATACAAGTCAGGCAACCAAACAGCTGCAACTGCACAGCACACCCACAAAATACCCATTTCATCTAGAAACTGACCAAGCATGCTCAAAGTTGAGTGAAAATATGCAGATCCAACACCTAGTAACAGGTAAGGTTTAACCAATTTTTTTTGCCCACAAAGTAACAGCTTTGCAAAAACGTGTAAGTTTTCATGGTGCCCAAGTCACTTCCAAGGCCATCTACTTTACTATTCAAGTCAAAAACAACATGGGCTCAAGATTACCCACAAAAATATTAAAACCTATTTTCTGCCTTTATATATCTAGAACTAGACATTCCAAGTATCCAACCATTATTTATGACAATGATATATTAATTTTATATTCGCGTTTTATTTACATCAGGGGTGTGCAACCATGTAACACTGCCAAACGCACATAACCAGATTGGTCTACTGGCCACAGCTGTATGTTTCAAGCTCTGCAGGTTAGACAACTTGTTGGCCACCCACAGAAGATTGGCAATAGCCTTTTGAATCTGGACCTTTCTGTGGACCACAGGTTGCACACTCCTGATTAACATGAATAGTCACAATATACAATGAAACCAGTCAACTTGAACTTTCAACAACCTTATTCATGTTATCTTTAGGCCTGGGTTTATTTTTTCGGAAAGACTGGATTTTTTTTTTAATTACTGAAAAAAATGAGTTAATTCAGTCATAATGTTTGAAAAGGCAGACTAGTGAATACCATTACAGCGAGTTTTAATACTATTATGGGAAAAATGACCAAAATGGCTAAGTGAAAAAAAATAGCTTCAGGTTTTCAAACCTAAAGTGAAATCCTTCAAGGCCAAAAAAGACACTAAAACAAAATATCTCTGCAACAATTGCAGTTCACTATCACAAATGGCCACATGCCATTTTCAATTAAGCATCCCTACAAAAATGAGTAAGTTATCTACTACAAAACATCTACAATGCACACATACTCTACCTGTGAACATCAGCAAAACCCAGACAATATTAGCAAAACGGGATTTTGGAACAACAAATGAGTATTCTTTGTACAATCGCATGAGAAATATTGGTAAAATGATCATTGGCAAGTTGCTTATCTGGAACAAAGACATGGTAATCTACCTTTATTAATTCAACATTGCCGAAGTTGACCATCTTAACAAAAATTTTTATCAACTCCAACTCACTTTAATACAGTGGATGCACATCACAAACAGCAATATGTAGCTAAATTACAGGTTTTAACAAATGGAGCACCAACTCTCATTACCAATATAGGCATAGAAGTGGATTTCAGCATTGTGCTGCTTGATAATATTATGCAACATCTGTTAGTTCTATTACAGTTGGTGCTTAGTTAAAGTAATCACCACAACTGAAGAACATCTTTGAGAAATCTATTACGCTACATCGTGAGCATAAATATACCCACTCCAGTGGTGTAAGGTCAGCGCTTCAAACACTTCATAATTAATATTGAATACCGTACCCAACAAAGCTGGAAATCTCTCATACAGAGATGTTAACTCGAATGAGGATGCATGCCAAAGTTTTTCATATAATCTAGTCCCACACCATGTTTAGACAATTGCAAAAGTCATCAAATTAGACTGCACAAACAGCGGTAGGCAACTTAGTTGCTCCGCAACCGGTTTCTGATATTAGTTAGCAGCATGTGAATAAACTTGCTTATTTAAGTTATTACAGGCAGTGCCTGAACAAACATACGCAGTTTCTGTTTTTCACTTCCTCCACAAATAAAAAAATCATAGTGTGCCACATATAATGCTGAGTTCATGACGGTGGCAGTGCAGTGGAACTGGTTGAGCTGAAAGTCTCAATTTCTCCTGTGCGAAGGGTTGTCAGTTTGGCTCTCATCATATTTGGCTTTGTTAGCAGATATGCAACCATTCATGTTATAACATCAGATTTTGTTTTCACAACCATTAATCAATGGAAACGCTTTTCATGTAGTTTGTTAACACCTTCAGCGCCAGTCGATTTACCTTTAAGACCCACTTTTTTGCATCACTTTGCACCACCATAACTTGCCAGCCAATTCAGTTAGAGACCTATTCAAAACCTCTGAAGATGCGGGAAGTCATCTAGTTTGGATTTTTTTAAATATTGTAAAGTTTAGGGTTTTTTTGGGTGATGTCATAATAACTGTAGGTTTAGGCATTTTTTCTCAGGTTATCGCAACCTGGGCGTCAATGTCAACACCAATACTCAATTTTTTGAGACAAGTTTTTAGTAGGAACTAAGCTATAATACCAAGTATTTAGAGCCTTTGATTGGTTATCTACTGTTTCTGGTTCGAAAGTTATGGTCAAAAAATTGATAATTAGAAGATTAATTAATTTGTTGTTTTCAATTTTTGTTTTAAGAGATTTTTTAAGGGGATTAATTAACTAGTTGTTAAAAACACACAACAGATTTGTAAAAAATACAGCCAACGTTTTTCATTACCAGCTTATGCTTTAAATACAAACCAAATATTTTAATTTTCTGAAATAATCACTGCCGATTGGATACAATTATATTGTTTTTTTTATTTTCCTGTGTCAAAAACCTTGAGTCGTACTTGTATTGGCTTATACACGTGTAGTTAGAAAATCAACTTACCGTATTCCAAAATTCTGCAATCAGGGCTGAAAATGCGTAATTTGGTTCACACCAGTCAATCTTTGACGAAAGAGGTTTAACAATATTTGTAGAAATCTTCATGACAAATCTTTTTGGAATCTAGGCTATTTACTATTACCAAATTATTAATCAATTAATGCATTTTACTTGTAAGTACAATGACATACTGTACCGCCATGTACAGTAATGCCTAGCCTTTCAAAAACAGAAACCTAAGAATATAGAAAAGACAAAGTTAGGCTAGACCACAACTTGAAACCGAACAACTTAAAAAAGAAGAGTTTTTGAGTCAGGGTAAAGCAGTGGTCTTTAGCATCTCTTAGATGCCCTGTGGCAATTAGTTCAATTAATTGTAGTAAAAGCAACATTCACAATATGCATTTTATTTTATAGACATTGCTTAGATCAGTGGTTCCCAATCGTTTCTGAATGCAAACCAAATCTGTGTTAGGTGAACACCTCTCGAACTAGCCTTAAACAACACAAGCTATTTTAACAATAATTGTCATTGGTTGACAACAACGATGACGACAACTGGCACTTTAAACGACTTCGTTTTATAATGCCATGTGTTATTTTATTTCATACTTTTCTTGTTTGATTGATATATTCTATTACAGGTTGATTGGTTGACACACAGGTTTGGTTGCTATTCTAATGATTGTATAATGTATGGATGGTTTTTGGGCTACAATGCAAACTGTGAAGCATAGATATATGTGTTATTCTGAACGCTATGAAGAGATTCTTCAGTTTGGAACGATTACCAAACACACATGGGGGTGAGAAATTGATGAAAGAAACTTAAAAATTGTGTATCTAACTCATCTTCATCCTAAAAGAATAGAATATTTAGGAAACAAAAACTACAGCTCAGTCAACATCAGATTTGTTGTCAAAACATCAGACATGATCAGAAATTTCTCTTAAAACATCAGATCTGATCGTAAAGCATCAGAAGTGGCTACACTAGTTGCAGATGTCCCAACTATTAACCAACCACTACCAGAGGTGATCGGAGTCACTTTTTTTGACTCTTGCTCCTGTTCCTAAAAAAGTGACTCCAGCTCCTCCTCTGGAGTTCATTGGAAATTTACACTCCGACTCCTGTTTACACCCCAAAACCTTGAAAGCAGAGTCTATTTTTTTGCCACATGAGGTAAAATAACTGCTTGAACTATTCAGCCTTTAGCTAAATTGGATACCTCGGTCAACTCAACCTAGGTCAACTCACCGCCAGTTGCTCCAGCCGCCAGTCCGCTCCAATACGTACATCGGCGAAACGCAAACGCGTTACGAGAGCGT
>JGI24021J15306_10009519_pt1 | contig 12028 bp, 10 predicted proteins | sample Ectturendosymbi1_FD_15306 | JGI IMG/M metagenome (IMG submission 15306)
ATTAGCTGCAGCATATGTTTGTTGTTGTGCGGTACATATTCAGCTTTATGGGTGCCAGGCTCACAACCAGGGGGTGGGCAACCAAAAAATTGCCCCCCAATTTCAAAATTGTGTTCCATTATTAGATACAACAACAAGTTACAACCCCCGAAATTTTCAAAATCATGTACAGTTATTAGGTACAATAACAACAAGTTACAACCATTTTGCCCCCCACCCGAAATTTTCAAAATCATGTTCAGTTGCTAGGTATATCAGCAAGTTGCAACCATCCCCCCAAAAAATAGTGTAACAAATAAATTACAATCTTACAATCATTTTTCCACCCCGAAAATATCAGCTGGTTGCGGCCCTGATGGGTACTTTCCTCAGCTTTCTGCTAACTGTACATCATCAGAGGGTAAACCAGGTGACGGGAGTGTAACCATTTCACAGGAATTGCACAGGTGCTCATGAGCACGCCTCATTCATGGTGTAACCACCGCACATGCAAAATGTGTGTCATTCTTTTTCAAAGCAATTGTGGAACCTGAGTTAGAAGCACATCTTTCAATAGTTTCATGCATTGAGCTTCCAGTATATCAGGGGTGTCAAACTTAACTTCACAGTGGGTCAAAATAAAACATTTGGTTCAAGCCGAGGGCCGGACTGGTTCAATTTTTATTCAAAACTTCAAGTTATTGCACAGACCCAACACAGTCTTATTGCACTATCATTACCCATTAAATTAACTAAGCAAAATATAAATAAAATCAGTTGCAATATGTTCGTTTGCTTAGTCAGTAATTTCAACTTAAAACGTTTGTGCAAGAGGCAAACAACAAAAACTTCAAAAACTAAAAATGTCCAAACTAAGAGCAAGGTAAATGCAAAATATGAAACTGCATGCAATACAAACTGAAAGTGCAGTATATTTTTTTATGGCTGTCAGTAATTTTAAGTGAAAATGTTTTTCGACAGCCAAACAGTAGAAAATAATATCTTATTCAACAATCAAATAAGACCCGAGTTAATAGCAAGATTAATGGAAAAAGCAAGCTGCATGCATTGCACCCACCTGATTTGAATCCCCCTGCGTTCATAGTCCGCCTTTCGTTTAGTAGTTTTTGTGGAAGGGGTGGCCGAAAATTGACAGCAATCATTATGGATTTCACTGCTGCTGAACAGTGAAGACGCGGCCAGGAGGCGCTACATCGCACTCACTAGTCACTGGCCCTCAATGCGCGCAAATGCACCCGTAGTGCATTGTGGGGTTTATAGTATTTTGGCGGTGCGTGCAATTACACGTGCAGACCAGTTGTAATAATAATTAAATATCGTCCCACGGGCCAAACATATGTGAACCGAACGATTGCATTCCGCACCTATCCCAGATAATAAGTAAACAGACTACGATTTTGGTTTATTTTACCGTTATCTAAAGCAGTGACATCACCACTTGCCATTACTTTGTCTTCACTGAATCTTAGTGCTTGGGAAGGCGACAAACACATTTTTAAAATAAGTAAATAAAACTTCCTTTGTCTCCTCAGTAACCGAGAGTTTGATAAGTGCATCTGCACCGTACAGATCGTGGTTATAGACGGTAATCATCCTTAGAACAGTTGGGTACATTTGAACCAATGGATAATGTTTTTAGTGTTACTTGTGACATGTTTGATGGTGACACCAATGCTAGCAAGACATCTAAAAAAACTAAATCATTGAGTTTCTGATATTGTATATCAATTTAACATGGCAAACAAGCAAGTGCCTCATGAAAAGTCAGTGAGGAAATGCCAAAAATATCTATCAAATGCATAAGGATTTTTTTAGAAGAAAAAAAAATCTTTGCTCACTTTGTCTCTTAGCAACCCTCTCGTTACCAGGAGTATTGTTGTGGTGACAAATATGCTTTCTAAATTTGTAGCGGGCTTCACGGGATATGTTCTTGAAATATTCCAACTATTTGACATGGCCTCTTCAAAACAGCAAAGCCATTCCTCCCAATCTGACACAGCAGTGCATTTTAAACTAAATGTTATGATGCTACCAGCAGCAGACACCACTTGGGCATATTCATGCACTTGAAGGTATATCTGCTGCGCAATTCATTACACCTATATCTCTCAGGTCTACGTAGACACAAAATGCCAGCGTTACAGAAAAGTTTAAAAAATGGCGAAGTGGAAACATACTAGAACTTGAATACGAAATGGATCAATAAACCCTACTGAGATTTTAAGCTAGGCTTAGTTAAAAAATACCATTTTTTCGTGACTATGAAGAATATAATTGCATGCGTTCTTTAATTTTGTAGGTGCAAAGATATTGTTTTTACTTATGAAAGGTGGCACCAAATATCTATATTTTTCGTATTACATATTTGCTAGGTTTACATGCTTTGAGAGTATCAGTTTTGGCAATTTTAAACATCAAATTTATCAGTATGGGCCGAAAAAATAGGGTTTAACTTGAACAGATGCGCGCCAAGCTTTTGAGGTCTCGCTTGCATCCACATTTCTGTTTGACACAACGTTGGTAACGTCAATCTCCCGTTTGAACGCTCGATCGAAGGATGGCTCTTTCCTCTCCTGAGAGGTCGTCACAGGTCAAACTGGTACGACATTGAGAACAATCCGGTAATTAAAGAAATTCAGGGAAATAATGGAACAATGCCACAGCTTTTTTAAGTATTAACCAAGACGAGTAATGAGCCACATGGTTTTCAGAAGGGCCAGTCGAATTAATGCTTTGTACGAAAATCGATTTTAGCTTTTACCTCGTCGTGGGAATTTGAAAACAACAAATAGTGAGCCAGCACTAAGCATTCAGGACAAACCACCACTAAGCCGGAACAGCTGTGATACTGACAGACATACCTTGCTAGAAAAAAGGTCAGCTCGCTACTGAATTCCTTTGTTTATGGGAAAAATCGGTCAATAGGTCAGGGACCTTTCATTAGTGAGTCACGTGACTGGACGGGTCAATCGGATCATATTGAACAGAGATTCCTCTCAGCTTGTCTACATCTTGGAAATTCGCGTCCGCGACGGATTTTCACCTTCAGATCTTTTCTGTCGAATCTCTCGTTTTTTTGCAAACAGAGATGGACATTTCTGCCAATTTCCAAAATTGTGGCCAATGGCCTCACGTTTCATGTGCTGTTGGCTAAACTTCTGTTCAGGGGGCAACTTCTGCAATCCCAGACCATTACCTTGATCACTTTTGTGTTATAACTATGTTTATAGCGCTTTAAGCAAAATAGTCCCAGAATGCACAGCTGCAAACGGCCGTAAGCACAACAAGGTTAAAACTAATTTGCTAATATGCATGATTACATGTAGCAACACATTACTCCAACGCCTGAATCAAGTCCGAACTTGTTTTTCATGCCTCGGCTCGAACCCGAAAAATGACCGGAACCGATACCGAAAAGTCCTGCCCGACTTCGAACCCTCCCCATCAGCCTGACGAGTAAATAATCGCAACAATGTCTTTTAGGTGATTGTAAAAGTGAAGTCTTCTGGGAAAAAATTTTGCAAAATACCAAATGTGAATCATAAAACATGACAAAGTGCCACTGCTTGTATTTGCATCATAGGCTAGTCAGTGAAACGATTATTTATAGCTTGCAAATTAACAAAACAATTCAAACGCGCGAAAATTGCAACAGCGATGTTTGTAAAGTTTGGACAAGCTAAGCAAAAAAACAGAGCAAAGCCAGAATGTTGTTGAAGAGAACGACGTGTCATTAGTGGCGTGCCGAGGTAATAACCAGCACAACAGATGGTTTTGATATGTGTAAACTGTGAAACATAATAAAGTTTCACCTTAGAAATACTGCATGGGACCTAAAAAATCACTTTGTCTACAATGTGGCTGGCAACGAGTTCCTCTTCTTAGCACAGAGAACAGACAGTTAAGATGACCCGACAACATTAATTTCCAGAGCTAACTTTACCGAATTTTCAACTGTTGACTGCTGCATTGGCATCGGATATCAGCGATGCAGAATGAATATGCATTGCATCGGATAGTTAAATTATTTTTCAGTAGGTTAAACGCTTTTAGACTGCCTACATCCAGTTAACTCTAACTTGGCCTATTAGGCTACATCAAACAATCTGCAAAAGTTTTCATGTAAAGTTACGAAATGCACTACAAGCAGGACTTAAATTATTTCAAAAGATTGGCAAGGCCTGACAAGGTCAGGAAAATGCGTTGTCAAGAAAACTTGTATATTAGCCGATTAATGAAGCATTCATTCCTGAACGCTTAGAAATTATCTACACCACACGATTTCCTTCTACACACAGAACTTTTGTTTCGCGATTAAATTATTCATCAACGCCCTATAAAGAAGTTCTAATCGGTTAAAAGCGTGGGACTTAATGTCACAAAAGTACCTCGTGAGCGTTTTGCTGTTGAAATGTGAGTTTTGCCGAGACAACATAAAAGCAACTAAACTAGTTGATTACAGGGTATAGTGTATCTACAACATAAAACACGAGATTTTGTAGCCCCCAGACGCATAGAGATTGCATTCACCCATTTCGATGCGTTACAATGCGTACGGTCATTTCGAAACATTGACGTTGTACGTGCGTGCAGTTGCAGCGCCTGCCAAGTATTGGACTGTGACGAAACGAATAAGTCAGTCGAACTTGGTGAAGAGTGGACATCGAACCTGTAACACGTGAGGACATTTTGCGAGCAGCCATGTAAAACAGCGTAAAAGTACATAATATTTATTTTGGGTCGACTCACGGTCCACCTCACAGTGGGAACTCGAATAACACAATTAACACAAAAATGGACACATACAGTTCAGGGGAAGAGTGTCGATGACTGCCGTTTCCCTTGTGGCTAGTTACCACAACCGACATATTTCACCACCTTTTCTACCAAAATCCGCATTTTAGACCACAATGTAGCCCGTTTGCGCCATGTCAAAATTTTTTTTTTTGTTTTTAAAGGATCACCAAAATTTTTTCTCAAATAAATTTTTGTTTTTGAAAAAAATTGTTTCAATTGACGTATTATTTGAAATCGAAACGAATTCAGGAAACCAGACTTTATGATGAATATTTTTCTTTCTTTTTGTGAACTAACATTTACATTGATTTTTTAAACGTAACAAAATTTTCACATGGCGCAAGCGGACCACCATGAGGCAAACGTCTCTAAAACAGCCCAAAGAGTTTCTCCCCACGGTAGAAGGATTAAAATCCAAAATTAAAATGTCACTGTACGCAATGCTTTGATCTGAAGCGATAGAAACGCCACCAAAAGGAAAAACCCACTGCGTGATTGGAAGTGAATTGACTCAAGGCTCCGAGTCGCTCGTTCGGTGTGGTCGTTTGCTCTCGCAGTTTCAGGTGATCCAACTCCAGCTGGCCAAAACGGCGTTCTACGTTAGTGACGAGCAGACCATGTCCGGCGAAGCCAAAACCGATGGCCCTTGATATCATGAAAAAGGCCAGCGAGTCCGAAGTGTTAAACGTTGGAAGTTTTCTGAAAATGGTACCCTGAGGACGAAAAGAACTAATCTGCAGATTATAATTTTCACCGCGGTGAAAACAGATGATCTGCTGTGACCGTGCAGCGGAAAAAAATCGGACAGAAACTTTCTACGGGTATATACGTATAGCAAAAGTTTGTAGAGACCTTCCTTTGATGGTTCTTCCGAAACAAGCCCTTGCGCATGTCTAGAAATACTGTGCCTGATTCGAAAACTCCAATACGGAAAGACTGCTCGCGATGCGCCGGACCACAGCTCTGTGTGTTCACCGTAACTTTCCAATGAGCCCATCACAGCTCTGCAAGGAAACGCAGCAATCTCTTTCTGCCTTTCGCACTTCTTGCCTTTTTCGCACATCTTGCCCTTCTTGTATGGCCATTTAAAGAAGTTCTTTGTTTAAGCCAGGCCTTCTGTTTTCGAAGGTAGCGGCTACAAGAAAGTACGTCACAGCATGCATTGTGCTTCGGTCTTTCGGCGCCAGGGGCGTCGTTGTCTTCTCAGTCAGCCACTGCGTGCCATTGTGGGCAAATTTCTCATGTCACAAATAAATAATTCAAGCAGGGAAGCGTTTATTGTAATGACCCGTTCGACTTTTCATCAAAATGGCTTCGACTTGTTTTTTCGGCTGCAAACTTTTTTCTTTACCTAGTGTCATTCTTAAATTAAACCTACTTTGCATGACTTGGGGTCGTTTCGGTTCGAAATTCTAAAAGCCCTGATGGAAAGGATGTCCGCCTGCTGATGAACACTCGCACTGAGAATCTGAAGCAAACGCGTTAACACTGGGGGCTATACGAGGTCATTTACAACTCTACCTTGGCGTGCAAGAAATAAGAAACCAAAAATTTCTTACTGCGGTTGCACACTGAAGCAAGGCGCTGTTAACACTAACAGCATAGTGGAGTTATTTCAGTTGTTACTAAATGTCATCACCATACTTCAAATGAGGCGTGAAACATTGCACCGTAGCATTTAACGTGCTCAGCAACGTCAACACATACGCACCATTTTTATCAACATTATGGTACTCCGTTTCGTTCATACTTTTCAAAAGAAAAAATATAACACTGTTTTGCTTTCTTTTTGTCAATTAAAAGCAGTTTCACGTTTGGAAGCAGAATACCAACATACAACCAGAAAACTCTTTACTCCCCAACGTGTACACAAGTTTTCGCAGATACATAGCAAGTATAGATACGAATTTCCTTGGTTACAGTTAAAGCGATCCGAGAAGCAAATGCGTCACTTAGATCATGAGTGTCAAACTTAAATTCACTGTAGGCCAAAATAAAAAATGTATGCAAGCCGAGGGCCGGACTGGTACAACGGTTATTCAAAACTTCAAATTCTTATACATATTACACCTGGACCCAACACAGCCTTATTGCACTATAATAATTATAGTTTTCCAGCATCAGTTAAGACATTCAATTAGCAGATGCGGGCAATTACTGCATCAATGCACTATATTCCAATATTGCCATGCAATAATTATAGGCGTATTCAAGATAGTATTGAGTTGTAACCAAACACTGGAATTACAAAAAACAATGTGTTCGGCAAAATTTCTTGTGAATTACTGGTTTAGATTTCTCGTTGGTGCTTATTAAATTGACAATACCTCAGAACTTTCGCATCCGTATAAGTTTTGGTGCACAAAAGGTTCACTAGAGCAGTTTTGAAGAGCACTGAAAAATTTCTAAGCTATTTCTTTTCGCTGTTACAACTTCAATCCCAGCAGCAACCTGCGTTTTTGATGGAAGCATTTTATGGAACTGCTTTTTCTTATATTTTGTCAATATTTTTGAGTAATCATACAGGGTACTTGCCAATGCGTCCGTCTTTGCTATGCTGTAAAATGATCATTAATTTGCGCATTGCGTCCACTGCAAGCATGCCGCTCACATGATTGAATGCCACGTGTTTTGAGATTCGTCTCGGGCGTTTGCTTTGGCAGCAGCGTGCTGTTCGTTTTTTCGGCATATTGTGTGGCTTCTCAATATTCCTTTGTCATTCAGAGTTGTTCGCATTCAGTTCGTTAATGTTAAGGGTTGACTGTTTTAAACATTATTCTACAACATTCTTCAACTGTTCATTCAAACTGAGCGTCGTTTTCATATTTCAAATGGGAAGGCCATAGCAAGATTAGCTGCAGTGCACCGGGCGATTTTCTGAAGTTTTTGTGCAGTATCAGGGCATGGAAGCAATTCTATTTTTTGTTTGCACTTCCAACTATACTTTTCATTAAGCTTCCTCAGCAATTACAAACAAAACCAATAATATTTCAAAGAGCTGTCGTTCAGCAGATCATGTTGGGGAAAAATTATTCTGGCCGAGTTAACTACATCGGTTAATGTGGTTTCTGCAACTATTTCGGATGCTATAACTGCTATGAAATCGCTCGACCAAGACGCTTACGAGGTTTTAACGAATTCACTAAAAGCTTTTTGCTCATTTTTAGGCATAATAGATTGGGGGGAAGTGAAGAAAAGTCCTCTAGTTTTCGAACTAGCAACGATGATGGCATTGCTTATGTGCGAGGCTCAGACCTCAGGCTTCAACGTGGATAACGGTGCTCGATCCATCATTCGGGGATTCACCGACAAGATACATCTGACAGAAGCAGAGAAAGATTGCCTGTTTTATTGCGTGACCGCTCGACTAGCGACCTACATCTGCGCTGTTGGTTTCGTACTTGCAAGTCACGAGTTAGATCAAGCTCACAAACAGACTATAACCAGGTTGTATTTACCTGCTGCAAGTATTTTGAAACATTTGAACACGCAAGGATGTAAGGCAATGCTTTTGCACTGGTTATATTATGACACCGATAAAGCAAAGGCCTTTTTTCCCTAACATCTCTCAAACAAGTACACAGGTTAGAAGTAAATAAAAACCTGAATTGATTCTGGTAAGTTAGAAAGTTCTTTGCGACTGCATTACTATTCCGCATCGAAACCATGACTACAAGATCATGGTTACACGCGCTACCAAGTGTTGCAGATTAAAAAGCATCATATCGTAGCGGCTGCAGTTGTAAACAGTCGACACCGCCTTTGATGTTGTTTAGCGTTGACTGCAGTTACGTTACAACACAATACTGTTTGCTCGTATCGTATGCGCTTTTCAAGAGACCTTGGTTTCACTACCTGGTTGACTTGTGTGCGCGCGCGTGGCCACTTGACGGTTTTTGTTTAACACGTCGTATTCCTTCCTTGCCGCAATCCTGTCGTTTTCGTTTTCTGCTCTGCCACCGCGAACCACGCCAAGAAGATCCTTTTCGTTACCGCCATGCTGTTCAAATAAAACAGACGCAGCAACGAACAAATAAAAGAAGACTGGCCCCTAGGTAGACGCTACTTATTTGGTTCCCGTATTGAGAATCTCTACCATGTTCTCTCAGTGATGTCAATGATGAAAAGGCTACAAGAAAACGCAGCAAAAAACGAAGATATTATGTAAAAAGTATTTTTGTAGCTGTGATCAGGGCCCCGACATGGGGAAGTGCCGCCCCGGGGCAAGTCGAAAAGCGCCTCCACCCCACAGTCGAAAAGTCTCGCCCCTCCCCCAAGCCACGGGTTAAAGCAAAGTCAAGCCTTTCAGGACGGTATTATTTCATAACAATGCATCATCAGGCTGGAGTTAATTTTGAAAATTTCACTGAAGTGAAATTCTGGGACATTTTGCTAACCGGGATGGGACACCGGAACAGACGTTTAAACCGGGACAGTCCCGGCCAAACCGGGACGTATGGTAGGTCCAACCTTAACCAAAATCTAAAACTTAAACCGAAATCTAACCTCAGCTTCATTCGTGAAAGACCATTTGCTATTCCTTCTTTTCACCAAAAGTGCCGCCCCGGGGCATTGCCCCCTCGCCCCCCCTTGTCGGGGCCCTGGCTGTGATTATGCGATAAAAATGTTTTTTCCATTAAGAATGCAGATGTTGTGTTATTTTTACTGCAAGCAGCATAGTCACAATCAACGAAAACGCGTAAACTTTTATGCGACGTTCCGACTCACTCGTAAATCATCTTCAGAACAAATTAATAAAATAAACCATTGGCATCAGTGAATACACTTGTACTGGGCAGACTCGCCAAAATTTGGTAACCCGAATCAACGAACACAAATTCGATCAACGCTCCAAAACATGCAAATATTGGCCGGCCAATCCATGGATCGACAGTGCTGGAGTCGAGACCCGGACCCGGAGTCACTTTTCAATTTCGGCAGTAGCAGGAGCCTGCGTGGTCATTTCTTTGGTAAAAACATGGGAAAATTTCAGTTGGATCACTGGCAGCCGGAGTCTGAACAGGAGTCGGATTCTCAAATTTGAAAATTTCCGGACCCGGTCCCGGATTTAAAGATGTTGGAACAGGAGGGGAGTCGGAGTCTGAAAAAGTGACTACGGGCACCTCTGGTGCTCATGTGCATGATGCGGCTCTTTGCGGTAACAGAGCAGTAAGAAATGTGGTTCTTGGTCTCTGACTGGTTGGCCACCCCTGCTCAAATGAGTGAAATCATGCACGCGACCTACTATGGGCCATAACAGACTGCAGAGTCATGCTACTCTGTATACTCAACATGCTTTAGCTGGAAAAATAAACTACGACTAAATTATCAACTGTTTTGTAGCCACAAAGTCCCGCCGATCATCGACAATGTAACAGGTTGTGGGACAGTGGCGTAGCGAGGCTAAGTGCCGCCCGGAGGCGATCACAAAAGTGCCGTCATTTCCACCCCTCAAATTTGCTTGCAAAAATTTAAATAAAGAATCACATTTCGTGCTTATATAAAGATATGGATTAACAAAGCATCTTGAAAATCACTATCAAACACTCGCAAACTGAAATGGGTCATGTTTTTCATTGTCGATAGGTCTTGCTTTTTCTGCTTGTCGCCACCTTTCTCATCATTAATTTTTTTATTTTTTGCTCTCTTTACATAGGCATATACAAACCCGACATGCTTCGTCAAAATATCTTCCCTGTTGATTTTTAATCTTCGGTAAGTCCACCGCATGGCTTTTTAAAGTGTAGACCTAATTTGTGCCAAAAAAGTCTATTGCTCTAATAGGCCTAAATATTTTTTGCTTTGCGTCAACAGCAGAATCACGAGCAACATTTTTAAAACTTGTTTTCGACAGAGTTAGCAAGTTTGGATGGATGAAAAATTAGTTGCAATTTTGCGTTTTGAAATTCAAAGTGGTGCTTTGTTTTTTTTAAATCTCTAAATTTATCACCTCTTAATTCGAAATCTTTGGAGAATTCTTACTCAATTACTTGTCGTATGATGAGAAAAGTAATTAGGAAAGGTGTAAGTTTCAGGGAAATGATAGGCTCAAACATGTAGTGTAGACTGATTGAAGCCTTTTCTGAAGTTCTGAAAGGCCGCTGGGGCAGCAGGGATGAGTGAATGTGGAGTTTGTAAGGAAATTGTTGACGACTTTGATGAAGGCCTAGAGTGTGATGGATGGTGCACAAAATGGTACCACTGCATCTGTGTTGGAATACCACAAGATCAATATTCCATATACTTGGAAGACAATTCTAGGGATAACAAATTGAAATGGTTCTGCGATAGCTGCAAAGACCAAGATAAGGAAACCACCCAAATGGAAACACCTATAGCATGGGGCAAGATGAAAGACATTAGGCAAATCAAAAAAGTCTCAATTCGGCTTACCAAAAATTGTTAATAAATGAAAAAAAAAATATATGCAAATCCCAAGAGGAAAGCTGGAAAAACATTCATTGCAGAAGTGTCTCGTCTTGTAGGACTCTTTAATGGCTGTAAAAGATGGGAGCCAGTAGCAATCCACATGTTTCAAGTATTTCTGCCATTACTACTCCAGAAGCCATCACTCAAATAAAAAAACAGAGAACGTGTCAAATACTTGAACAAAAGAATGGAATGGTGGAAACACGGAAAGCTAGATGAACTGATCTCAGAGTGTTTGAAGCTGTTCAAACAAGACTAAAAAATTATTCAAAACAAAAAAACAATCAGACCAGAAAGCATTCTGTAGACTGATGCTACAAGGACATGTGAAAAAGGCCCTTAAATTTGTTGATAATGCCAATGATATTAAAGGAAACCATGACATCACTACAGACATCAAAAAGAAACTGAAAGACAAGCACCCAAAAGCGGCAGAACTAGAACAATCTGCCATAATTGATAAGCCTGAAACCAAAACAGAGAGGGTTATCTTTGAAAACATAACTCAAGATGAAATCATATCCAATGGCTAAAACTCATCGTGGTCTGGAGGACCAACACAGATTGACATGGAAACATGGAGAGACATGATTTGTTCAAAATCATATGGCACCCACACACGGAAGCTAGCTGACGAAATTGCCACTCTGGCCAGGCGTCTTGCGACAGACACCATTCCACACGATTACAAATCAACTCTCCTTGCATGCAGACTTGTTCCACTCAAGAAAAAAGACAATGGCATTAGGCCAATAGGTGTAGGTGAATGCCTACGACGAATCATTGGCAAAACAATCACAGG
>JGI24021J15306_10009521_pt1 | contig 12027 bp, 6 predicted proteins | sample Ectturendosymbi1_FD_15306 | JGI IMG/M metagenome (IMG submission 15306)
GGCCAGTTTTGCAACAAGGGGAGCTGTCAATGGTCTGTGTAGGACTTTCAGAAAGAGACCTACTCCAGTGGCATGACGTCAAGCGGAAAATTTTGGGGGGGCCACTGGGGGGGCCAGGCAAAGTTTTGGGGGGACAGTGGCCCCCCTGGCACACCCCTAGCTCCGCCCCTGATCCCAGGTGCCTTCTGTTAAAATGTAATATGAAAAAGAGTGATCGTTAAAAATGATTGAATACACTGGAAAAACTGAAAACTTTCAAAATGATTTCCCGTGCAGCCAATCAACAATTAAAAGATGTACGAAGTGGTTCTTAACCTTTCCAATCCCGGTGACCCCTATTCCGACATATATAGACTTGGGGGCCCCATGTCTGCCGTTGTGTCATTAGTCAAAGTGGTGTTCGTTGTTGTTTATGCACCTGAGGATCAAAAGCAAACGCTCTGGTTTTCCTTTTGGGGGCCAATATATTTTTCACTGGGACTATGTAGAACCACTGCATTAAATGGTATGTTTTCTGGTCAAAATTTCAACTGCAGCCAAGACCATTTTGATCTGTTAATCAGTTCCATCAACAGTTGCTTGAATATGGTAATGTGTGAGCATGGTATCAGTTGATCAATGCAGTGGCGTAGCCAGCCCAAAAATTTGGGGGGTAAAAAATTAGGGGGGCCAAAATGTTTAATTTTAGGCGAATAACACTATTTTGCTTAGAAAAACGCCTCTCAAAGCACAAAATGACTATATTTTCTAAAAATTTGGGGGGCCCTTGGCTACGCCTATGGATCGATGCAGTATGCAATACTGTCGGAACAAGTGTCTTTCAAGAGTTTGATTGAAAGCTCAGATTTTGTTTATCCGGGCATTTTGCAAACTTTAGCCGACAGAACGTTAGATAGCAAAGTAAATTTAGCCCAACTCAGAGATGGTTTGACTATGTTTCAATCAAGCAATCTTTTCTTTAAACGTAACCAATATAGGCTATATTAAATCTGTTGGCTCCGCTTTTTTGTACAATCAATTTAAAGTTTTTGCTTTGACGCATGCTTACCAGGTTTTGTTGGCAATTGGAGGTTGGAGTGGAGGAAGTCCAACTAATGCTATTGAAGCTTACGACCCTCGAGCTGAGACGTGGCTAAACGTTAGCACAGTTCAAGGTAAAGTGATACGTTGGAGCAAAGCTTGAAGAAGGCAGATGTGATAAGCCAATGTTTGAAAAATATTTTCCACAATTGTAATTGCGCAATCATGAGGTACAATGCAACCCAAAATGCATTTACTCCTAAAATAAGTTCTGCCTTGGTTGTGAAACCTACCCGTAGATTAATGACGACAAAACTGAATAACAAGAAATTTACCATTTCAATACTCGTATGCAAGTTTTGAAAAGCGTAAAACTTAAGGGCCGCAACCAGCTGAAATTTTCCGGGGGGACAAAATAATTTAACTTGTTGCTGTACGTAACAAATATATACATATGCTTTTAAAATTTCTGGGAGGCATATCCCCGGTTGCCCCCTCTAGTTGCGGGTCTGAACAATACCAACCCTCGCTCTGATCACTTTGAAATCAGGCGTTTTGTAAGGTACATAACAGGTTTTCCACAAACCACTGCTAGTGTTTTTTGCAACATTTACAATTAATTAGACAGCGAGTCGGGTGGAGGTTACAGGACGGTAGCGGACATACCACGTGCCTACCATGGCGTCGCTTTCGTAAACGGTTTTGTGTACGTCCTTGGTGGGTTCGACGGAGTGAATTACTTCAATACAGTTCGTCGTTTCAACGTGTCGACCTTCGAATGGGTACAGGTCAGTATTTTGAAAGTATGATTTGTGTTATACGTCCATTTCTTTCATCAGTTATTTCATATACTGTTTGCTAGGTAGTAGCAGAATTGCATGACACCAAATGATTGTACCAAAATATCCACAAGAATTAGAGTCTCGTCCATAGATATAAGACATGTTTCTAAAAAGTTCTATTTTCTCCAAACGTTTTTTTTCCAGTAAAACGCGGAGAATTTACATGTTGAAGATTTACTTCACGCTTGGAGGCATTGGCTTTAATTTTATCTCGTTATAAATCCGTCATGACACGTCGGTGATGACATCAGTGGTGATTGTGTGGAAAGCACATAACGATCTTTTGACAGGAACCATCGATGCTACATAAGCGGTGCTACATCAGCGTGGCAGTACTTGACAAAAGAATCTATGCACTTGGAGGAATGAATGGAGAAAGTAGGTATGGTTTGTGATCTACGAACTTGTTCCTTAAAACTAGTAGATTTCGTTGGGTGTTTTGGTGCCAAAGTTTGTAACGCTGTGGCATGTGGGGCAAGAAACGTGCATCTTTCAATTTCAAAACTTTGCAAATTGGTGGAAAATGTCACATTTATCACTTTTGCCTGTTCCGTTGCTGCGCATTATGAGCAACGTTAGGGAAAGTTGAAGATGACGCAGAAAACTGCATTTTTACCACCTCAAGCATGCTGTTATTGAAACTTGGTGTCAGTTTGTGAAACGGATAAATATGATTTTTTGTGTATATCGCAGTACAGCGCTATCAAGAGAAGATTCGTTTCTGAAGACAAAAGTGTTCATTTTTGTTTAGACTGAGTTCAGCCGAGTGTTACGATCCTGTGCAACGTGCATGGACCTTGTTGCCAGACATGAACGAAAAACGAAGCGACGCCAGTGCATCTGCTCTGAACGGAAGGGTAACCAGAGTTGATTCGTTGCCAATAAACTTGGTTTTTGACAGGTTCAAATACCGAATTGCTAGAAACAGCTACTCTATTTTCATGTCAGATGTTTAGAAGTTTTTCGCTTTTTGTACTACAATGCAAGAAAAATACCGTATTGTTTCATAATACAACCGTCGCTGTTAACGAAATATGTCTTCATCCAGAAAACTGATACTGACATTATTTCTACATCAAGTTAAATTTTCTTTGCCAAAACTTCAAAAAGTTCTGTGTGACTTCTATAGGTACGGATAAAAAATGATCTCGAGAGAGTGCACTTGCTCTAATTATAAACGTAATTTAACCAATCAGTAACATGAAAGAAAAACTTTCCGTGTCAAAGCAAAATTAAAGCTATCCAAAATTATACTTACATCCAAGAAAACGGGTGGGTAGTGATTGTAACGACATTAATCAACTGCTTCAGATTAATCAGCTAAGGTTTCTGCAGGTAATGCGTCATTTGCCTTTTCAAAAATTGTAATGCAAGTACAGATCTGATCAAATGTATAAAGTTGTCATTTTATTTAGAATCAGAACAACAAAGTTTGCAAATTCTAATTTAAGACCGACTTTATAACGATAAATTTGCACAACGTTTGCTACTTTCTCCACCGTTTGGAATGTGCTTCTTTTCAATCATTTACTAGACTTCGTTTTGAGGCAGGTGTACATTGCCGGCGGTTTCAACGGACAGGAATGTTTGTTTACGGCGGAGTTTTTTGACCCGGAAACCTCGATCTGGACGCGGATAACACCAATGAGGAGCAGAAGATCGGGAGTGTCGATCACAAGTTATCATGGCTTGGTTAGGACACATTCGATGCATTTAGATATTAAGCAATAGTCGCTCTCAAGTTTGTACCAGCAATCAGATAATCGTTAATGTTCAAATTAGCATTTCTACTTCTAGGGGTTTGCGAATTGTGGGGATGCATTTGGATGAAACCTCAGTCGTAATGAGTCAGTCACGGTGCAGCTTTCTTTAGAATATCTACAGTTCGTTCAAAAACTGATAATTTAAAAAAAGTGATTTTCTACATTTTTTTATTCCACCATTGAATTAAAACTTCGAAGCATTTTCAAAGTGCATGATACAAAATATTCTTTCGTTTTTCAGAATCGAGCAATGTCTACAGTACTTCTAAACAGACCTAACTCTCACTTATATTGATAAAACAGTATTGAAAATGCCCTCTGCTTCAGATCTACTCAGTGGGCGGATTTGACGGTGTCAACAGACTTCGTCATGCTGAGGCGTTCTGTCCTGCAACAAACACGTGGAGAAACATTGCGAGCATGAACAAACCCAGATCCAATTTTGGAATTGAAGTGATCGACGATCAACTGATTGTTGTCGGGGGGTACAACGGACACCAGACATCATCAAATGTTGAAGCCTACGACGACACTACCAATGAGTGGTAATTCAAAACGAATTTGAAACTTGTTTCAACTTAAAATATAAAAAGAGGTATAAGTTGTATTGTATTTAAGTTTTGCGGTAAGTTTGTCAAGGCATCTTGCTTTTCGAACTAAAGCACTGCAGTTTCGTGTATATTCACTTCCAGATTTCTAGTGATCAAAGACCATTTTTCAAATTTTCTCTCATTGATCAAGTAGTCCAATATTAAGATTCGTCATCGGTACAGTGTTATACAACCGATTAAATACTGAGTTTCCAGTACTTTGTTAATGGGTCGTACTCAGCAATTGAAAAGTTAAGGTCTTACAGTATTAAAAAATTGAAATTGTTTGTCCATGACGAATAATTTTCCATTTGAAGTGGAAAAAAAGATATACGTTTTTTTCTGTAAGGGATTATGTAATGTTTGATATTGACAATTATTTAAGGTTTTTGATATAGTACCTATCAATAAAAATGCAACTCTGTCACATTTTTACTGTATGAAATTCCAAAAATGAAAGACATGATGTTTCACGACTGAAAATTCGTTGTCCACTTTGCAGTTAAATTTAAGCACAGAAACCAGAAGATATACTCTGTAAGAACCATACACGTATGATTTTTAATATTTTGTTCGAATGGTGCTTCATCAGCAAGTTTATTTATTTCGACTAATTTTTTGACACATATGAAGATTTTGCATTGAATTTGGGGCCTATATGCAGTAAACATTTTAACATGACTCCAAAATAATTCGTATATTGCTGCCGCTTATGAGATGGTTACGTGAAAACTAGGGATGTACCTTGGATTTTGCTTCCAACAAATCTGCGTGAGCTTCAGGAGTATTTCGGTGGAATCAATCAAAAAATTGTATTTTTAAGCGTAGTACCAACAAGTCATGATTTAAAGAAAACAAGACAACAATGCGAGGATTGTCGAAATGACCGCGAGTCAGCAACTCAGTCAACCCTTAAAAAGAACAAATCAAACAAACGCAATATTTGTTTTATTTTGCCAGTTTGAAAGTGAAACAAAATAACTTCTGCGATGTTGTTCAGGTACGAAATCAAGGACATGCACATTTTTCGGAGTGCTCTTAGCTGCTGCGTCATCTCTCAACTCCCCTATGATGTCATAAAGAAATATTGTGTACCCAGAGACGTTTTAATTGAAACAGAAGCGAGGGAAAATGCGTCGTCTTCAATAAACGTGGAAGACAATATTCTTTCTGAGCGCAGTGGAATTACAACTGACGATGAAGTTGAAGATAACGAAGCAGACTTAGCCGCTGGTAACGATGAAAATCTCGTCGATGTGGATGAATAAAGAATTGGAAGAAGATTTATGTCAAACTTACAAGCACATTCTGGCTTGCTACTTTGCATCGTCATGACGTTCCTACATATTTGGTTGATTGGCCAATTAAGGATTTACTTTTGCTAATTCGTGAACTGGAATCAAAGGTTTGCTCTTGTTTCTAAGCGCCGTGATGAACCAACACTCTGCTAACCGCAAAAAGCATTTTTTATCCTGTCCGAAACATACAGCATAGGAATGAAAAGATGTAGCGACGTGTTCCTGCAACAACATCCAGATGGCCTGTATTCGTTATGCTTCACACGTCTCCTGAGTCAATGCATAATTTTCACACAAAAAAGGTGCTGCATTCTCCAAGCAACTTTTTCTTGAACTTTTCAACCAATGCACTTTGCATGAAAGCAATAAAGTTGGTTTATTTATGTTATTGGTGTGTGAAGGCAGATGAAGTTCAGATAAAAAATTGCAATATTTGCTATGTTTTGCCGATTCTAGTATTTTGTTATATTCTGCCAGTTTATATATGTTGTTATTTTTTGCCACTGTGGTTATTTTGCTACATACGGCTGTTTGATTTTGTTATAACGCCCATGGACGGATTTAGGGAGCGCGGGGCCCTAGGCCATTTTAATTTTGGGGGCCCCACGCAGGTGAGACCCATTTGACCGCTAATCTGAAAAGTATGAAACTATGCGGCTCTTATACGTGGTGCCCTCTCAAGAATATATCTTTTGTGATGCAGACCTGGTTCTGCGATTGTCTTGCTTAATCTTCAGACATTAAAGACTTTGCTGCATTCTTCTTCAGAGCAAAAGTCAATGCGATTTTTTTTCTGGAATTTATAGCTTTTTCATGTAATTCAGAAGTTCTCTTCGTTAAATTTCCGTGATTTTTTCCGTTTTTTGTAGGTTTATTTTTCGGATATGTACGTTTCAATGCGGGACGGTGTTGCCGCCCTCGAAAATATCGTCTATAGTTGACGATCGGATTAGCTGTACTTAAACTCCTTTGATATAGTAACCAGGTTTTTTTTAAGGCGTTTTAGAGACCCGATTCGGGTCCCTAGAATCAGAGAAAATTATCATCGGGTCCCTAAAATCTGAGAAAATCGGGTCCCTAGAATTATAGAAATCGGGTCCCTACAGATGCATACCGGGTACCTAACATTTTCCTTAAAAAAAACCTGTAGTAACTATACAGTATATTTTATGGACCAAACAAGCTCAATCCATTCAGTAGACACAGGGTTTATTTATGCAGCTCGCAACAACGCAAGACGGTCAACATTGCAGAACTCCGATTAAAAGCAGTATTGTCATTCTCATATTGCATAGCAAACCCTTATTGTGTTGTGTTACTGTACTGATACGAGTCTCTTGACCAGAGGTTCCCAACCCATGTAACCCTAGTGGCACATTTGAGATGGGGTACATATAAGGTTAGCAATGAAAGAGAAAAATATAGTTATATATCGTTTGTTTATACATGTTATACATTAATCAATGAATGTCTTTTCAAAAAGCTTTGCTTTCATATTTCTAAAAATCTGCAAGTTCTAATAAAAGTTCAGTGAGTTTATGTTATTTTACGCAGCGTTTGTGTCGTAAGCGATTTTAGCGGTACGTGCTTCTCTGTCGAAGCGCAGAACGGTTACATATTCAAAAAAACGTTGGGAATCCCTGCTCCAGGCGTTTGCATTTTCGCTCGTTTCAAAGTAAATTATGAAGATATGCCTCTGCGCAGTTTCGCAAATTATAAGGTAATAATGCGTCGTCACAGGAAGGAGTTCCGCGGGTCCTCAAAATCGCGGGGCGCTAGGCCATGGCTCATTTGGCATTTATGCAAGTTTATTTATTTTGTTATATTTTGCCTGTTTGTTTTTTTGTTATATTTTGCCAATTTAGTATTACTATAGTTTCAACCCTGGCTTCCCCTGAACATCTGGCAGAACAAGATCGACCGCAAGCAGTTTCCTTTCCTGAAAATGCTGCTGAATGAAGTAAGAGGACCTCACGGAGAGGATGTAGCAAGGACCTTTGCAGAAACCGTATTGTTCTTGTCCTTGAGCTTCCTGAATGCACAGTGAACGCGGAGGTGAAGTGGCAACTGCTCAGAGCAGCTCTAGCTTTATCTGCTGCTCGGTGTGTGGAACGAAACGACTCGGTGCAGCGAACATCGGTAACAAAAGTTACCCTGTGGTGAAATCAATGCGTAAAACAAATGGGGCGCCGTTCGTAAAATTATTATATCTGACAGATTTAGCAGAGATATATGGGGCGCCACTTGTAAAAATATTACATCTAACAGATTTAGCACAAAAACTGCTATCTCAGCGCATATGTAGCTATCTCTGCGCAGATATAGCTACAGTATCTCTGTGCGCATTTAGCTATCTCTGCGCAGAGATAGCTATCTCTATCGCCTGGCGATGTATGGCTGAAATAGTCCATTGCAGCATAACGGCTTCTACGGTACCTAAAGGGTCATCTCAAATAAATGCCTAGTATGAGTGTTATTGTTGCTAAACAGTGACTACCACATAACAAAGAAGACTTTGAAACTGCTTTGCTTATTATCCAAAGTTTGAGCATCCAGGCACATAAAATGTGTGCAACCGCCAGATTCATGCATTTAGTTTTCTAACTGCGTACAAAAACAAAAATCTGCAGTGTTCATTTGAGGCAACGGCTCACACAGTAGAGAAGGATAAGTTATATTTGTAGAATGCCAGAGCTATCAGAGAGGTATTTTTGCGATAGTCTTGAAATGAAGGCTACATCACTATCACATGGGTCACAGCAAGGTGGTGCGCCAGAAACAGCTGCGAAAGGCGTTATTTCTTGTTTTTATTTGCGGCTAGTGATTGCAAGCGGTTAGATACAAGTTCGTTTTTCATAATCATAAACTTTCACACCGAGCTTAAACCTCAGCTAAAGGTCAGCCATGAAATGAATTTCTCAACATTTACACTATATAGAACATTTGATTAACCATGGACAAGTGGCAAATCATACTGCTTTGTTCATGGTCGACTAAAAGCTGAAGAAGGATAGGTTCCTAGCAGTTTCGTTGCTTTGCACTGAAGTATTTCTTTGACGTATATATCCAAAGCTTGATAAACCTAAAAACATTCGGGCCAGTTTTTGGGAATTGGGGGGACAATAGTCGCCATGAGCCAACCAAGGAGAGAGTCGAAGCCACGACCCTCTGCACAGCAGCAATAGAGATTCCCCGCTCGACCACTTGCACTTATCGTGGATACGCGCGTGCTTTAATGTTTTGTGCATTCTTACTGCGTAATTCCCAGTAATATTCCATTCGTGATTCAACGCGATATAGGCTACTTGCGTGCAAACAGTCCAGCAGTCGACACATTAGCCTGCAAACCTATACAATCGCAGTTGGTCGCTGTTTCCTGTGGCGCATGCCAACGCTTTTGTTCGTCGTCATTCTACTTCTACACGGAGCCGTTTAACGTTACGGTGTTATGACTTTACATTCAAGTGTACTGGAAGTTGTATTGTCAAAATCTGGATATAATGGAAAGAAGCAATCAGCTTGAATTTATACTGGAGAGTTTTTGAGAAACTTTTACACAAACATATTTACAATTACCTAGAACACCATAAACTATTGATGTTTGCTCATGTTTGCTCTTTAAAATCCAACAACTTGGTATAGCTGGCCTTGCAACAACTAGGTTGACCCCTCAACTTGTTGGGATCTTTGTGGAATCGTAATCGACCGACTACATTTTGCACCGCAACCAACCAAGAACCCTATATTGGTTCCTACATCGATTCCTACGCACTCTATCAATGCTGTCAAAAACTCAAGGTCATTCGCGGCCTAATCACTTGACCACACTTCCCGAAATATAGCAGGTGGTTGCGGCCCTGCATATCACTGTAGCGCAGTGGTGCGCAGAAGTGGGTGCGAAGGTGGTCACGGCCTTGGTGTTGCAAAGTAGGGGGCGTCCAAATTGCAAAAGCGAAATGACAAAAAATACATTTTGTTAAAAGAGTTAAAATGCTAAAATCTCACTTTATTCAAAGGCGGTAAATGGAGATGCTTCTTCGTAGTATAAGGCTACTAACACATACTGCATAAATTTAATGGAAACTTGCCTGAGGGGGCATACAAATCTAGAGCGCCATTGTTCTTTCTGAAACGTACGTCCCTTTGTTTTCTTGCCAAAAATGCCATGTAAATTATGTGCCTTTGTACGTACAAGTTACAACATTCACGTACTGTACCTTGCTATTGTTGTGTAATGTGGTACGGGACTGGCACAGTTTTTTTTCTCTTCTTTTTCGCTCGTTTCGCTGGCATGCGCGACGTTTTCCTCGCGATTGCGTCCTGCGCAGCCAGTGGCTGAAGATGCGTTAAAAAACATGAAACTAGTTTTCTCGTTCAAACATATTGCGATATAATTCGCTTGTGTGCGTCACAATGCTGTGGCTTGACTGTTATTGCTGAATGATACCTCTAAGCTAGGATCATCGCAAAAAGATGTAAGCAGAACCAAGTAGGAGATTCCTTAAGCAGCTTGGTGCAAAGATAGGGCTTGCCTTGTCGATTGCAGAAAGTTCCAAGAATCATCACAAGTAATGTTTTCCGTCTGTTGTCCTTTTGCTTCCAACCAAAGAATCACCTCGAAAGTCAGCATCTATCTTCCTAGCTTAAATAATGTTAGGCCATATAATGCGACTGTCTGTTCATGCATTTTGATAATTAAAGCCTTGTATGTGTGTGCTTGTAGTTTTCTTTTCTCTACGTTCTTTAACATAGCTCATTAGTTCGTGAATACATTGCTGCCGCGGTCCAGTTCTTGTTGCAGAATATCAAAAACACCTGCAGAAGAAGCAGACAAATTTTCTTGCGAGGACCATCTCCAAAAGTGAACTGCTCAATCTCTATGGAATCTGTATCACGGCCAGAATCAATAAACAATCTTTGCAATGGGTGTACGTAGATCAAGAAAGGGTTATGGCAATCCAAAAAGGATTTCTTGTTTGTCGGGGTTTTCTTTTCCTCTTCGTCTTGAACCTTACGGTAAAGTTGCATCAGGCCGATGTAAAATTGCATCAGACAGACAGACAATGCAACGTAAAATTGCATCAGACAGACAGACAATGCTTGTTTATTTTACATGGCCAACGAAAAGACCTGGAGGTCATCAAAGTCAGCTGACCATAAAGCTGAAGCATTAGTCAGCTGAAGCATCGGGCCAACGTTTTCATTGTTTGAGTTTTTTAGCTCTCACTTACAGTAAGTGATAATGATCACGTTACTACAAGTCCTTTCAAAGTTCCGCAGTTTCTTTGAAGGTGTCATTATACAATAAATAAAAAGCCAGCCTGCATTTTTGAGTGACCAGAGGACATTGAAGCAGATCCGGGGTATCCTCCACGAAGCCACACCCGTATTGTGTTGGACCGTTAAGTAATCCGACTTTGCAAGTGTGCTTCGCGTTCTGACAATCCCGGTATCTGGCATTTCCAGTATCTCCACGGGCCTTGTTACTCAGTAACTGCACAAAGGTCAGCGCGACAGTGGCGATTGAAATTTTGTTTGCTTTCTTTTGTTTGCTTTTCCACAGTGACAAATATCATGACAAGAATGTTTCAACCCATTTTAAAGCGAGCAAACCAGAATTGTCCCACAGCAAACACTACAACATCCATAAATTTAATATTGTATGAACCAACACGCATGTCGCTTCTCCGCAGAGTATTTATAGTATTTATAGCCCTTTGTTTGCAACAAACTTTCGAAGAACCAGGCCACTGGGCTCTAATTTTTGTTTTTCCCGATGATTCAAACTTGCACATATCCATGTTCAAGCAACTAGTCTCCACAGAGGTGAAAGCTTCGAATCATCAGTGAATTGTATGATAGTAAATCAATTTCACGTAAGACCGCACATCGTCAGTCCTACAATGTTATCCAAATATAATTCTAATTGACGGTTAAACCAGATAAGGAAATTGTCATGAACAGGGCTCTCATTCAGCAACGGATTTACGCATAGGCCCGCTCTTTTGGGGCCCCGCGGAACTCCTTATGACAACTGATTATTAACTTAAAATTTGCGAAACTGCGCAGAGGCATAACTTCACCAATTTACTTTGAAACGAGCGAAAATGCAAGCGTCTATCTAAACTTTTAACTCTTATCAGCACAGTAACAGGACCCAAAAGGCGAAAAGAAAGATGACCCACAAGTTTGGGCTACATCTTTTCCCCACCTGGTAACTCTTACAAAGAGAGAGAAAAACTTAACCCGAAAGCAATGATTACCTACAAAAGACCAACTACAATGGGACTTCTTTCGTTTGAGCGAGTTTCTTTTATCCACGTAGCCGTGCTAGATTTCGGGGCAGATGTTGAGCAGCCATTCCGTTGTCTCATCGTCCAGAACTGTCAGGCCGTGCAGTCCGTGGGGAGGTCGATGGATAGGACATTGGAGGACAACATGGTCGACGGTTTGTTCTTCTGCGCCACACTCACAGGCCGCAGAGGAGGCCATACCCCATTTGTACAGGCAGGAG
>JGI24021J15306_10009523_pt1 | contig 12027 bp, 6 predicted proteins | sample Ectturendosymbi1_FD_15306 | JGI IMG/M metagenome (IMG submission 15306)
CATCGACTGTGCTTATTTAAAAATAAAAAGTAATGATTCGCCTCTTCTCCACTTTGTCAAATAACATAGACCTGCTTCAATACTAGGTAGGAGACCAGAACATGGGACCTTCACCAGGGCATCACCTCCTGCCCTTACACAGAAGGGTTGGTATTGTTTTGCAGCGAACAAAGCAATTAAAATTTCTCTGAGTCAAAACAAATTTTCTGAAGCATGGCAACGGCAAACACCTCCAATATTCAATTGGTTCACCGACATTTTTCGAGTGAAAAATGCATAGACCCTCTATCTAAATGCTGCCAACATTTTCAATGTCCATGCATTTCTTAATGGAATTTGGAATAAGGTCACAGGTTTGAGGTTGTAAATTCCTAAGAGGAAAGTGAAAACGAACGTTTGCAGTGTTTGGCCGTTTGCACAAATTTCGGATTATTTTTATTAGCTTGATATTTGGCAATGTGCCAGATATTTTGTTGCAGCATTATTCAAGGAGTTAGTTTTAATTACCATTAGAGAAATGTGAGGTCTCGAGTCTCGGTCTCGAACTTCCAGGTCTCGGTCTCGGCTTTTATGACAAAGTCTCGGTCTCGTCTCGAAATTTGACCCAGGTCTTGGTCTCGGAGGTTACGGTCTCGAGTACATCACTGATGTAATGTTCATCCAATGTTGAAGTATGAGGCGAGTGATAGTTCAATATGCAGTGCAATTATTTTTTGAAGTCATAGTATTTCAGATATATTTTTGACAGTATATTGTTAGCATTACGGTGCCTATCTGTCAGTGATTGAACTGATGAAAAATCAGTTTTATGATACTCTTAACTACAGTCCACCTGAAATTGTTTCAAGCAGATAAAGGGTTGTCTTTTGACAGAAAAACGTTATGCGATCTACGGTACATATGGTAGTGCCTGTTTTGCTTCATGAGGTGAAAGCGTGCTGGGGCTATTTTACCTTTAGTCGAAGAAAATCACTTAGTGTTTATGTGGAAGGTACATTATGCCGAGACAGCACTTTAGAGTGTAGTGGAAGGGCTCATGATTTGTGATTAGGATTCCGCCTACAGTTCACATAACGTGGAAAAGAAGCTGCCAACAGCTTGCGTACTGAAACCATGACAAAATTCATTCATGCATCTCGAACTGAGCCACTGCAGATGTCACAGTCAACTAAGTAGGTCATGCGTTCCGAACTTGTCATGTAACCACCTCAACCAATCATGTTCATCTACAGGCAAAATAACTCTCGCACTATTTTGCCTCTTGAGGCAAAATAGGCATTACCTTACATTAGCAGAACCTTTAAGCAACATGCCTATGTGTTACCGTAGAATTTGCAATTTTGCAGAGTCAAGGCAGAGTCGGAGTTGAATATTTCTGTGATTTGCGGAGGAGGAGCTGATGCGGAGCAAAACTTTTTGGAGTCGGAGCGGATGCGGAGTCAAAAAAATAAGAATCCATCCATCTCTGATAAGCACTAAAAAGGGGTGCATTCATACTTATGAAAACAATAAAAGCTTTCACTATGTTAAATTAGCAAATGCAAGTCATAACAACGTCAGTTCATCGAGAAAAGGCTGTGTAAGCCAAAACATTTTCATTCATGTTCGCCATATAGCCTTCATTTTGTTTCACACGCTTTCAATGTGCTTAGCATACGTTCCAATGTAGGCTACTGTGCATAATTATGCCTTGCACACATGATTGCACCTACAGTATGTGTGGGTCATAAATTTCATTCGTACTTCGATCATATGAGGGTTCCTGTGACTTAGCTATCGAACATTCTATAATGTTGGTGACTGTTGGGACCCTCTTACAGTCTCATTCCCAACTTCCAAACAGCTCAGCTTTGTGCAACTGTTTCTGTGTTGAAGATCGAAGATATCCAAGCAGTCGCAAAAGGAAAAAAACAAATTTTATCTGAAATGCTGTTAAAAGAAACAATTTTTATGCTCAACGTCAAAAGAAACAATTTTGATGTGTCCAGCTGGTGGATAAGGCAATTACCAGTGACGTCTACTTCGATTGTTTGAAGAAAACTGTAGTCCAAGGGTTCCCATACTTTCTCTGATCATGTACCCCCTCAGCATTTCAACAGATGAGCATGTACCGCTAAAATTTCTAATAACAAAATATTTTGTCATTACTAATCATAGGTATATTTAACAACAAGCATATAATGATTTATGAAAATAATATTTACTGATGTAGCAGACAAAAATACTGTCTACTACAACTTGGATATTGAATATTGAAAAGGATCAGCAGATGTCAAGCTATAAGCTATGAAGATCAGGACCGTGGAAACCTTCAACAAGAAAATCCGAAATCAACGAAGCATGAAAAACGTCATAGACACACCCACTTATCGATCCTGTAACGAATGGACATTCACAAACAAACATGGTGTTGTTTCCTAGCAACATTGGAAGTGTAAATATCTTTAGGTATTTTTTAGGGACACATAAACCGAAACCGAAACCATTTGCATGCAGACGACACGCCCTTCAACAAGTGATAAAAATAGTAATATCATCTTATATACTTTGTAAAGAATAGCCACACCCCTCCAATTTAATTGGTTAAGTTAAAAATAGAACCTATAAAATAAAAGGGGTTTAAATAGGGCTGTTTTGGGCAGTCCGAGTTCAGAGTGGTTCTAGTATCACCTGAAAGGACTTGTCCTCTCCTGACGGCACTACTCTCAACCCACTTTGGTTTGTGCAACAGAAGTAAAAATGAAGGCCCTGCCTTGCAGCATACTGAGGCTCGGAAGGTATGTTGTGAGTGTTGCTGAGACCTAACCGATGGTTGCATTGGCGCTCTTAGCAGCTTGAGTCTTCACCCTGAAAATGAAGTTAGATTCATTTTCAGTTAAACAGAAGTGTCTTGTCCCAACGAAATTCTGTCACTCTGTTTCATAAAATGGCTTGTCCGGGTTAATCTCTGACAGACTGAAGTATAAATGGTTTGTTCCACTAAAACCCTGTTGACCTGAACCAAAAAGGTTTAAAATTAAAAGATATTTCAGAAAGTTTTATCCTGATGAAACTTTGTGTAACTATAACAAAATGTAGTCTTTGTCCTCTGTCGAATAAATCATTAAATTTAAGGCTAACCATCTGTATATCAGTGGACTCTGCTTACTTACCAAATTAGGAACACCCAAGGCATTAAGGTGCTGAATCACCACATCCTGACTGAGACAAAATCCTGAAACAGGAAATGCCAGCTATCATAGGGGGATCCAATAAAAGCCTTGTTTCCAATCGAGAAACATTCAGTTGGCTGTAGAATAGACTAGAAGTAACATACCTAAATAGTTAAGTGATAAGTCTACTTAGAAATATATTGTTGATTGCAAGTATGCCTTGCAATATACACTCTGTGTCTGTGGGATTGATTCGAAAGAGCTTTTGTGAACTGTAAAAGATTCTACTTGGTAAGTGCTCTTATCTGACAATGTGAAAATGTTATCTTGAATAATAAAATATAATTTAATGAAACAATTTCCATGTGTATTGAGATCTTATGAACTAAATAAGGAAGTTGTCAGAAGCTATGGGGAGATCAAACAGGCGTTGACCTGCAAACATTGTCCTTGGTGTAGCTGCTAAGGCGAACCCATGTATTAGCTATAGTTACACCTAAATACAGCCTTTTGAGTTCTCTTGTAGACCAAAAGAAACCTGTACACAGGTAAGTGAATACGCAGCAATAGTTAATTATTTCCAAACAGCGAATGTCGCCCACTAACACCAACACTTCTGTATAATTCTTCTATCTATTCGGGTTCTGGGTGAACTTCCGTCTTTTTGGACCTGCTGTACTGGTCCGGCCAATTGTCAGTCCTTTTATTGCTGACTCATAATTATTTTCGTCACTAGCTAGTGGTGTCAAAATAGCTTTTCGCACTTGCTCATAAGTTTGCTCATTTTGCCAGATGAAATGGTCAAAAACGAGATCTAGCAGCGCATAACACTGTTCTTCCAACTCTCTGTGTAACTTTTCACGATAAACTTCAAGCAGTTCTGAGTCGGTCTTTGAATATGCAGAAGTCAAACCTACAACTTTTAATCCTTCAGACAAGACTACTTTTGGATCTTGAATCCAATCAAAGTAAGGCTTTAGAACATCTTTCATGTGCCTCTGTCATATATATGGTTATTTACTGCTTCCTACCATCAACTGATCAGAAAAATAAATAAATTCACAAACTTTCTATTGGTTTCCATCTTTATAAACCTTTCTAATAGATGTCTGTTGCAGTGACTTTATACTCCGTTTGCATGTCACGCCTATTCTATCTCAAATTTCAGCATATAAAGACATTCTGTTCTAGCTATTTGCCCTTAACTCCTGCACTATATGCTACTTCAAAGAATATGGTTGGGCATTTCGAGATCAGATCAAGACACGAATATTTTTGAGTGTCTTCACTCTCCCCTCTTAATATAGGAAAAGCCAAATGTGGCAAGTGTTATTTTATTTGTTTGACATGGTCGAGCAGAGGTAGTACCCTTTTTAACAGGCACTACCTCACTGGTGGCACCATTTTGTTACAGACTGCATTTTAGGACAGTCCCCCCAGAGCACTGGTTAGTTAATAAGGACTGGCCAAGGCGCGCCCGAATTACAATGAAGAAAATCTGACCCGCCCGTCACACTCGACCCGCTCAGTTTAACACAAAAGAATTGTATTCACTCATGGTTTTATTAATATAACTTTAAGCAATGTGCTTTTACTTTCAAATGCATCATAAATATATTACAATACCAAATGCAGGGGTTATAATAAGAGTTCAGGGGTTGCCGCAAGGAATGAGAATGGAGGAGAGAGTGAACCGAATTATCCTAAAGCATCAGGGATAAAGCAAGCCACTGGGGTATAAGTTCCTGGTTAAGGTCTAGTCCAGCGGTTCCCAACCTTTCTCTTACCATGTACCCTTCAGCATTCCGACAGATGAGCATGTACCCCTTCAGCATTTCAACAGATGAGTGTGTATAACTTCAGAATTCGACAGATGCACATGTACCCCTAAAATTTCCTATGACAATGCATTTTATCATAATTATTCATAGATATATTTAACAATAAGCGTAGAATGATTTTTGAAAAGAATATTCACTGATATATGAGTAAATATTTGGATAGGCTATATATTATATGCAAATATATTTTGCACTTCTATTGATAACATTAAATGTACCCCTTCGGATAGGCAAATGTACCCCTGGGGGTACATGTGCCCCAGGTTGGGAACCCCTGATCTAATCCATTGGTATGCCCACTTGGACTATTCCAGCTTGGTAAAGCCCACAGCTGGTTTAGCTGTTAAGCTTGGAGAAGGCCACTGCTTAACTGAGTTTCCAGTCTCACATCGCCCTGGTTTTGTTAACTCATCGGGGATTCCCCACCAGGTATAAAACCAAAGGGAAATCTAGAGCAATCTTAAAAGGGGTTTCCCCAATTAAGACCATCTTAATGTTTTTATAGCGACTCTAGTGATCATACTCGACGCTTCGCCGAGTTCCGAAATCGTTGCTTTTAATTAACCCCATAGCGACTTTAGTGTTTACTTTCAACGGTTCTCCGAAGTTCAAAACCACTTCGCCGAAGTTCAAAATAGTTTTTCAAAGTAAAGTATTTTTATCCGTTTAAATCGTAAATATCGCTTTCGAATCGCTACCAAACGCCAATGTAAAGTAATTCGCCAATGTAAAGTAACTACGCCAATGTAAACCAAACGCCAATGTAAAGTAACTATAATGCTTTAGGTCATTCTCCTCTTTGGTGTGAGCTACCATTTAAAATGCAAAATACAAAATACACAATAATACAATGAATGCGTTTTATAAGGTCATTTTAGACGGAATATTTCAGTCTTTACATTGTTCCAGTTTCATCCTTTTCGTACTAAATCCATTTATTGGTATAACTGCAGTTTCCCAGTATTCTTCCCAGTCATTACCATTCAGTGAGACCAACGACAGACTATTAGGTCGTTTTCTTGAGATATTACTTTCTGAAGTGTCACTAATTAATTGAATTCTGGATTCAGAAGAAGTTTCATGTTGAGCTTGCAATGAGGACTCAACACCAGTGCACAAAATGGTACCACAACGGATGTCTTAAGATGAGTACACCTGAAACAAAGCAAGCAATTCTTTCAAATTTATGGCTGGAACTGTGTTGTAAAAAATCTTAGGTAAAGCAGCAATTTTACGTTTCAGGTGCGAAGAAAGGATATAGGCTTCAAGTACTACTGAATTTATTCAGATAAACAAACAAATTACAAATTCTGCTCAATAATAAAAGCTTTGTTTGCAAGTGGCAGCCTAACTGAAAGTTTTCCTACGATGTACCAATGATAGATGATAAGGTTGACGCAAGAGAATCGACAAGCTTTTTATTTCACAGGTGAAACCGTTTAAGTCAAATAAAGCACCTTTTAAGTCGTCTAAACGCAGTAAGAAAAAAAATTGTTAGCAAAATGTTTACACTAAAGCATGTTTCCTACGGTCTAGTTTGTTTCTCTCCAGATTAGAAGCACTTCATTTGACTTATGCTATGCTTGCATTTGTGCTTCCAGCCATTTCAAAGCGCTTTTGCAACAGTCTCTGCTGTTATTTTGAAAACGGAAATGAAACAACGCCAGTCCCATGACACAAATACTTTATTTATTAAAGAAGCTGGGACACAAGCCGGAAAAGTTACGGAAGATGATGAATCACATCGAACAACCCGCAAGAGCTACACACACAGAACAACTTGAAGAAAACCCTATGCATCCCCTCAAAGAAAACAAATATGCTCAAACATTGCCTGCAGAAAGCATGTTCAGGCGAAAGAACAAACTAACAAAAAAGCATTTGCGATCTCTCAGTTATGCGATATACTTTCGTTGAAAATTTTCATAACTCTGAGTGCGTGGATTGTGCAGAAAATTTTTCAGTGTCAACAGCAAATAAAATATTTTTGCCAACATCAGCTTCAAATGCAATCTGTATGAAATACCAAAGACGGTGATATAAAATATGTGTTCGTGGCTTGTGCGCAAAGTTGTTAAAATTAAAGGTCAATGTTAGGTTGTCAGCTGAGATCTGTCTGCCTCAGAGGCTGTCTGTGGGTGAAAAACATGTTTTACATTTCGTACAAAATCTCTGGATTCCGAAGTGTTGCTCGAAATTTTAACAGATATGGAATCTGTATGAAACACCAAAGACGGTGATATAAAATATGTGTTCGTGGATTGTGCGTAAAGTTGTTACATCATAGGTGGCGGAACCGGGGGGGGCAGCATGGGCCTATGCCCCCCAATTTTATTTCTGGGAGGGCCTGGCCCCCACTTTTAACACAATCAGTAATGGGTCCATTGTTAAATTGTTCTAAGAAAAATATATTGCGGAATTTTGGACGTATTTTGTCACATTATTTGTAATACATATTTGTAATTTGACAGAATTTATAATTGTGTGGCAGAATACACCCTATACAGTTTGTCACCGTGCTATGGCTTGTTTACCGCATTGGTGTTGTTGAACAGTGTAGCCATATGGTGTAACAATTTTTTCCAAAAATCGTGTAATTTAGCATGCTTCTTGCTTGTGTGCATGAGCGTCGGAAGGATTTTTCCAGGGGTTCACAATTGGATTTTTCTAAAAGTTTTTCTAGAGGGGGCCAAAGTGGTGAAATTTGTATTTTGCCACTCGAACTAAGAAAACAGCCTTTTTTGCTGAAATTTTCGAATTCCTGCCCCCCTTCCAACACCCATGCTTCTGTGTAGGAAAACGTTCGTGTCACACCCAGTGGTGTGTTTAAGGGGAGGCGAGCGAGACACTTGCCTCGGACCCCCTTTTTGACCTCTTGAGGTGTTACTCTTTTAAATTCTCCTTATTTCAAAGGAGCTCCCAACAGCCATTGAAATGTGTAAGTACTCTGCTTTTAAACTTCATTGAAGGGGCCTTAGAGAAACTGTAATGTGTAAGTACTCTTCTTTCAAAGAGGCCCACAACAGCAACTGTATTGTGTAAGCAACTTGCTTCCAAAGGGGCCCCAACAGCAATTATATTGTAGAATTCCATGCTTTCAAAGAGGCTCCTACAGCAATTGTAATATGTAAGTACCTTACTTTCAAAGGGGCCCCCAATAACAATTGCAATGTTTAAGCACCTTCATTTCAAAGGGGCCCCCAACAGCAACTGTGATGTACAACTACCTTGCTTTCAAAGGGGACACCACCAGTAATTGCAATGTGCAAGTAATATACTGTCAAAGGGGCCCCCCAACAGCAACTATAATGTGTAAGTACCGTCTTTGCAAAGCGACCCATCACCATCTCCAATGAGCAAGTAAAGAAAAGCTTCAAACCAACTTCTATACCCAAAAAAATTGTAAAATATCGGTTAAAATTTCTTCCTCAAAGTTCTGAAAAGACCCCATGAAATAAGAGCAAACAAGCCTACTTACACCAAATGATAACTTTTTATATCAAAGGGTGATTTTTTATACCAAATGATTATTTTTAGAGATTGAAGTATTTGCTATATTTATAATTTTATGAAAATAGCACCTTAGTGAATACTTCCATCAGAAAATAAGACAGCATGCAATTTTCATAGCAGGGATCACACTACATCTTTTAATTTGTAGGACATTTTCTTCTTAGTTTACAAATCAATTTTGTATTATTGGTGTTGCGCTGCAAACACTGTTAATAATCAAGGCTGAATTCATGCTTCTTATAACACGTAGCAGAAATGGCAATTTTTGAGTAAGCTATTATGAATACTCACTTTTTCTACAGATATTTCAGGTATTTTAGGTGGTTTGATTTAGCCAATGCTTGAAGTCACAGGTTATTTGAAGCTTGACTAGTAAATGGTTAAGGCAGACTTGGTAGGTGATGTTTAAGCTCTTTCGCCAGCTCTTAGCCAGTGTAAGTTGAACAGTTTTTTCTTAGCACAGATTTAATCAATTGTGTAGGCTACTAGCTGTAGTAGAAATGTTTTCGAACAGGTACATGATGAATTATATCCTACTTTTGCACATTTTTCAAACAACTAGTGTCAACGCTAGATGAGGGCAGCCTTGACTCATCGAACCTCAAAGCTTTCCAAAACAAGCCTCAGGTTGGATGCCTTTGTATGCTATATTCTTGCAGTTAAAAGGGTGAAATTTGAAACAAATTTAGTGTTTCAAATCTTCTTGGTTGTTTTTTACAGTTTCGTGGATTCCCACAAAACATGAATGTGAACAAATTCAGGATACCAACTACCACGCATTTTTTCAAAGGGGGAAGGTGTGAAACTTTCAAAGGGGAAAACTCTGTAGTTTATTGATGGTGAATGCAGAGAAATGGGGCGCGAAACTAAAGAAGTGGGGGCGATGCCAACTTGCTATTGCCTAACTTTTATGTGTTGCCAGCCTTGTCTTTACAACTTTCAGTGTTTTCAAAGTTGTGTATCATGAACTCCCTTTTGCATTTTCTCCTGCTATTTCAGTTATGCCGTAGTCTCAGGAACATACCCTTGGGTGGCCGTATCTTAGGATAATCAAAAGTGATTATCACGGTTGGCTGAGTATGATGACGTCATCAAAGGGCCCCTTTTTGGTCTTGCCTCGCCCCCCAACCCTAAACCCACCACTGGTCACACCTTTAAAAGTGGTATAATTTCAAGCGTTTTAGCACCATTCTAAATTGTGAAATTTTGCTGACTCTCATACATAAAATCAGATATTTGACATATCAATTTCAATTGTGTTTTTGGTTTTGCATTTTCAACGCTAAATATCTATATTTTATTTCTGCATCGGCAACACAATTGGCATCCTTGCAGACAACTTGCTAGTTGCTATATATGTTTTGTCTTGTCTTTGCATTCTGGTATCTAATGCAGTTGTACAATATTGCTTCTGCGTTCAAGATATGGAAAGTGTGATTTTGAATATGTTAAAACAGGTAACAATGCGTAACAATGCTATATCATTTTTGCCCTGCCTGTTTTTCAAGCTGTGTTCTTGTTGTTTTTAACAGCCCAGTGGTGACGCCGGCGCACGGCCTCCTTGGGCTAATCCCGCTTTATCAATTATGATTTATTGGAGAAGGCGAGCTTGCTTGTTTTGTATATTTGTGTCACCACCCACTGTCCCACTTCACTACGTTGCTAACGTGGGCTCTTTGCTTTGAGTCTTGCCACTGTTCACATATTTTCGTTCCATGTCTGGTCTTTCGCCAGAGGTGAATTTTCCTTTTCAGGCTCTAGGCTATTTTAAATTCTGGAAGGTTTGCGACGTCTAATGTGATACAACTTAGCACTACACGTGCTCGTTACATGCAATGAACAAGTTGTTCCAATCCATACACGTATTACAGTATTTTATTCTGAATTGCCTCAATTTCAGGAACAAAAACAGTCACAATGAAATTAACGAAAAAGGCAGCGGTGAAGTTATCTGATAACACTCACATTATACATGTTTATTGAGAACCTCACTGACCTCGTGTAATCTGAAAAATGGATTCAGGCGTTTTGCTCCACACATCATACATAACAATAACCAATTCTCAACGCCATAAAAAGAGAATGCTCATCATCATTCACTTCAATCTTTCATGCTCATTCTTCTATAGAGATCTTTTGTTAGCGGCATAGTAAAAAAACGTGCGTTGACCAAAACAAGCATACAAACATAAAACACTTACAGAAATGCTGGAAATAGTCCTTACTCGCAAAATTTTGGGCCCCCCTAATCGGGGGCTCGAGGCTTAAGCCTTTTTAGCGTAATGGTAAATCCGCACCTGCCTTTTGGCTTTGTGTTGCAGGTGACCTGAATAAAACAATATCGTTTGTAGCAGGCGTTCTCTCGACTTCGTTCGCTCGCACTTTACTCACACTCATCCATTAAGAGCTCGACCTGCCCTATGCAATTAAGTATTTTTCAAAATATGATTCATATCGGACTGAAAATTTTTTGAAGCACTGGATTTGTATAGAACATTGGATTTTAAGTACAATCCAGTAAATATTTCCCATTTCGAGAATAATTTCAAACGAACGATAAATTGTCCAATACTTCTGCTATTATGAATGAGCCTAGTAACCAGAGGCCTTACTTGGGTTATCATTGCTCGGTGGCGCACGTTACTCAACAATGGAGAAGTTATCATGGGAACGTCTCATTTATTTTCACGTAATCAACATCACAGAGCAACGATAATGCCAGCCAAAATGAAAGCAAATGGAAATTTCAGTGACGCAAGCCTCGAACGGTTATATTCAGACAGAATAAATTGTATGGTGAACCCACGTGACATTGTTGACCTGGGTCGCCCCTGTAACAGCCTTTTTGTATTTCAGGCGGTTCACCGAAACGTTTTCATAGTGGTATAAGTTTGTCTAAAATAGTGTATATTAGGCCTTCGTATGGTGTATAGGTAAAGACGTCATATTTCAATACTTGTGACGTCATAGTTACCAATTTAAATCACAAAAATATTAAATATATAATTTTTGACGTGCACTTGTGCCCCCTCACTTTGAAGAAGGTTCCGCCACCCATGGTTACAATTAAAGATAAATGTTAGGTTGTCAGCCGACAACTGTCTGCCTCAGAGGTTGTCTGTGCGTAAAAAGCGTGCTTCACATTTCGTGCAAAATCTCTAGATCCCGAAAAGAGTTGCTCGAAATTTTGACAGATATGGAATCTGTATGAAATACCAAAGACGGTGATATAACATATGTGTTCATGGGTTGTGTGTAAAGTTGTAAAAATTAAAGATCAATGTTAGGTTGTCAGCCGATATCTGTCTGCCTCAGAGGCTGTCTGTGGCTGAAAAACATGCTTTACATTTCGTACAAAATCTCTAGATCCCGAAATGTGTTGCTCGAAATTTTAGCGGATATGGAATCTGTATGATATACCATGACTTTTTCCAAATGACTGAAGTTAATCCTACTTTTATAGCCATATCAGAAACCAAGTTGAAACCCAACTTCATTGTAAATATTAACATCCCTGGCTT
>JGI24021J15306_10009525_pt1 | contig 12027 bp, 10 predicted proteins | sample Ectturendosymbi1_FD_15306 | JGI IMG/M metagenome (IMG submission 15306)
AACAACCCTCTAGCTATAGCGGCTGGCGAGTTGTAACCAAAAAACCTCGAGCCAATTTATTGGCTCGCGCTGACGTTAAAGGGTTAAACAGGTGAGTAGAACACACTCAGTGCTGTACGTCAGCACAACTGCAAAATAAAACTGGAGGAAAGCACACTCAACGTTACGACAGTAGAAGTTCGCAACTACAAAAACACCAGGTTGCGTGAATGTCTCATCGAATAGCAGTCAAGCACGCTGGACACCCACAGTTTACAGTTTTAAACTTTCTGAACTACACAAGAATTGAGAATGTGCATAAAGTACGCAAGAAAACGTTCGTTCTTTATTAGGTAGCTATTATATGTAACCTACAACTACTGAGGGGACAGAACGGCTGCGGGCCTGTGTGAGCCGTTATGATCAAGCCGCCTGAACTGCCAATTAATGACGAAGCTCGACATAATACACATATTGCAAACCAGGGTGTGCGGCTCTATCAGCTCACATCGAGGGTTGCCACATCAAAAATGGAATGGGGAAATTAGTGATGTATCAAAAAGTCAGCTAAATCAAGCATGTTGAAATAGGACAGCTTTGAAATTTGGCTCAGAAAATCATTAAACGTCCATAATTATCTTCCATCATTTTTGTGATTTCCCCTTGATCGTACGATCTGGATAAAGTCATGTCACTATCAGTTTGTTTGAGTGTGTGCGGCACACCTATAGTATAGGTCCCTAGTATTGAGTAATGTGAGAATTACTGGCATTCGAATACGTAAAAACTAGTTTTGACAAAAAACAAGTTTCGAAAAATTAAATCCACGCAGCATGTGTTAGTGGCCTTACAATAGGAAAAATCATCTTGTTACAGCATTTGTATTTTGTAATTTCCTTTTTGGATGCCCGCTCGTCCCCCCTCAGCACGCCACTACTAACAACCATATTTTTGTTCAACTTTTTCTCCGAACAATAGCAAACTTGAACGGATGAAAGAATTGAATTGCAATATAAATATGCAGAACAACTGCAACATTTTGAAAAGATCAGGAATGTAATTGATGTTCCACACCCCGACGGCACAGGTTTAAATGACGTAGGAACTTCAGATTATCTTATATGCTCAACACTATAAAAAACATGAAGAGAAATTTACGTAAACGTTAAAATGTAAGACGGGTATACGCTGGCGTCCTTGAATACAACATATATTGATGGAGCAGCAGGGTTATCAACGACACTGTCATACGGTGAGCCGTTTCGTTGCATTGGAACAGCCACAATGTTTTGGTTGCCTTGTATGTATTCTCCCGTCACTACTTCAGCCAGAAACATTCGTTTATGACCATTCCCGTCTGGTGCGGAGTAGTTGACGGAATAGTTGGCATTCTTTGCGAAGTAGACACCTCTTCCGTACAAAACAGCTGCAATCAAATGGAAATACGGACAATGATTGGGAAGTGCAAAAAACTTTAAAACTACTTCGACAAGCTTACTAGAATTTCATGAAAAGTTGAGAAAAAGTCTCAGGTTCTATGGATCTATGCACTTTACGTATACTGCACATCTGGGGCTCCTCGTGACGACAGTTCTGACAAAAAACTCGCTCAAGCAACTCGAGCGAGTTGATCTTCCACATCAGCGTTTTCAAACTCAAGTGACAAAATACACTTCGCCAGCAGCGGACAGACACATATTAGGTGAAGAAATGTTTTGATACAGAGGTCTCAAACCGCAATTGCCCCGAGGGGCAAAGGAGAAATTATAAAGTAACCCGAGGGCCGCATTATGACGCTGACACAACAATCGCGGTACCTTACTAGAAACAGCTTTTACATCTTGTTTCCTGCGTAAGGTATCGTACGTTACAGGCAAATCAATTATAACCGTCTCTATGTTTGTTTGAAAGAAACTTGTTCACTCGCTGGCCGAGCACTTTTAAATACCAGTGAATCAACTTAATAACCTAAATGTTAATTATTTGAAAATTCCCAAAAAGCATCGCAGGCCGGACAAAATGCCCTCGCGGGCCACATGAGGCCCGTGGGCCGCGTGTTTGAGTCCCTGTTTTAAAACTTCTAGTAGCCTAATTCCCTTAATAGGTGTAAATGTTTTTTGTGGTGAAAACATTTTTGGTTATATCACCAAGGTTAAATGGATACGCATTTTTCATGCAACTTTCACTGGACGACTCGGTTATTATCTTAGTTCATTTTATATTGGTAGCTTAGTTTAAGCAAGTGTAACTCAGGCTTTCGGTACTCATCGCTGCCTATTAAATCCCAATAGTTATTTCAATTTAGTAAAACTAATGACTACGCAAAAACCAAAGGTATGAATGAATTACGTTGGATGTTTCAAAAACATTTTTTTTTACCATGATGAAAATTCAGAAAATACAACGCAAAATGTGCTACGAAACACGTTTTTTAATTGGGTATGCAGCGTAGCCTGCGTGTTGCATTACGTCATTCATTGAATTTCGTTGACAAGGAAAGAAATTTTTTACGGAACTTTCGAAATGATTTTATTTAAAAGCGAAATGCTTGCATTTCTGTTTGTAACAGGTAGAACATGTTTCAGAACCTGTTGCAAATTGTAAACCACTGCTATAACCTGGTGAAAACAGGTTGGCTTTATGATTAAGTTAAAGCTTTAATAAGTTAAAAGATACATTAAATCAAGTAATAAGTAACAGGCAAAAGTTTCAAATCGTGGGCGCTGCATATTTGGTGAATCACTATTGTGCTGCAAAATCTTTGTGTTTATTGGGAGAAAAAAGATCTTTTTGCAATTACAATTTACTTAGTATCATTGAACTGAAAGAAAAAATAAATAACTGCCCTGATGCAGTAAAGGTATAGCTCAACCATTTTGTTGTCTTATCTGCCACAGTAATCGATTAAGCCTGCTGTGAATACTTTTCACGTTTGAGCATTTAATTTGTCCTTTTTCTGCAATATCCGTTTTAGGAATAGTACCAAAGTGACTTGATCTGATAAAATGTTACAGCTTACTTCAGAAAACACAATCGACGTTGCAAAACAAGTAGCAAATTTTGCTTCATAGACAAGTATCGAAAAACTGCTTTAAGACATGCATCATTTGCTATTTATGAAACCTAAGCAAGTTTGAAAAATTTATGAATTAAACTTGACGAATCTATTGCAAAGCTTAATACATTGATAGCATTTTAGGAACTACAGATGGTTTGCAGATTGATAAAAGTTATTAGGCGAAACAAAGACAACTTGAAAAACCAGCTGTGAAACCTTGTAACGCAATATGAGATAATAATGTTTGATTTTAAGCCTTCTAACAGTTCTATGCAAAGTTCACCTTAAATTTACATGTCAGGAAATTGAGAAACATTCCCAAGCAGTCTGCTTGACCATGTTACGTCGTAGGTTTATATACTTTCTTGTTAAACTTTTTGTGATTTCATCAATCCTTCAAATTAGGTCTATGTAACATCTATATCGGGTCAAGTTGCAACAAACTCATAATATGTGTGCTTTTCCTGTCCCTGCCTGCATCCATTCTTCGTGTCTAGCATCCACAACTCTTTGTATAGGCGTCCTCAGTCCTTAATAAAACTAGATAGCATCTATGATATCTCATTTTTGTGGTTTCATCTATGATATCTCATTTTTGTGGTTTTGCAATATATGCAGTCTGTACATTTCATATCAATGTGCAACAAAAGTATGCTTAAATGGTACATATTCTGCTTTCGCGTAGAGGCCCCTTTTTTTATTTACTGGAAGGCAAAAATTCCACACTTTCTTTCCAAAAGCAGCGGATTCCCGAGGTTTCTTTTGCATTCGCTGTCTGAAACCAATTATCGAATATACTAACATGGTACATATTCTCTCGTATGCAGCACTTCTTAACTCGAGATCTCCCCACTAATATATGAAATGTCCCATTGCAACTTTAAACATGGAAATCGGCTGACTTCAAAAAGTACCGAATAGCTGAAACAATTGTGTGAAATAAGGAGCCCATTCGCGTGTGATGATTGTCTAGTACAGGGGTGGGCAAATAGCGACCCACCGGCCAAATGTGACCCGCGGAAGCATTCAGGAAGTATGTTCAAATCTGAAATTTCCTCCAAAATATCACAGTAAATGTTAGCATTAAGGCTAAGTTAACCCAGACTTGCTTCTATTTCCATGTTGGGTGTGGCCCTCCGCTAAATGCGGCCTGCTGAAAGTGACCCCGAGCAGAAACTAATTGCCCCCCCTGGTCTAGTACAGTACCAATCACAGCAGTGAACTGGGGAACGAAGGGGAGCCTAAGGATGCATAAGGCTCTCTTCGTGCATGCAAAAAATGACTTCAGTTGAAATTCCGTTAATAGTTTTAGTTAACGAGTTGGTATATTTGTGATTGAGTGGATTATATAGTAACACACGGAAAATCGTACTTTTTATAACATAATCGTTTTAAGACAATTCCGAGGATAGCAGATTGAAATATTTTCATCTCCAAAAGTTCATTTCGTTTTAAGATTGTTCTTTAATTGACAGCGATGAGTAGCTGCAACTATAACAAATTCATCATCACCTAAGCGACGTTTTACAACATACAGTCGCGTGTTCAAAACTGCATTCCTGGTTTGCACTTGGCAAGCTTCCCACAGCTTGACGCAGCCCGGTGCAAAGATTTTATATTTCTAAGTTTCCAAGCCCTTGCCATGCAACAGAACTGTCGATTCACTTGAAGTGATAATTCAACCATACACAACGTTTGATTAATGACGGACAGTTGGTAAACCATACTGCTTTGATCAGGTTCGATCAAAAGTTGAAGTAGGATAGGTTCCTTAAAGCAGTTTCGTTGTATCGCACTGAAGGAATTCTTTGGCTATACACATCAAAGGATTGGTTAACCTGAAAATTTTTGGAATGGGGGGAGCAATTGCCTCCTTGCACCCCTTGATTACACGCCTGCCATATACCCATCCACGGCTTAGCAGATACCAACCAGGGTTGCGGAGTCGGAGTCGCAAGGACTTGGAGTTTTTTGGGTGGAGTCGGATAAAAAAATCCGACTCCGAGAAAATTCCGATAAAAAATCCGACTCGAGATAAAAAAATCCGACTCCGAGTCTGGAAGTCTCATTGAACAATTTTTTACATCGCACTCTCAAGTCAAGAATCCTAACTCGTGCCTATCGAAATGGTACAATTTCTTTTGAAACTTTTATTAAAACACAATTCTTGCTGTCTACCACGATTTCCATTGATTGCTAGTTGCCACAAAATTATTGACAGTCAATCTTCATTCACATTATGTTGAGGAGCTGGAGTCGGAAATTTTGGAAAGGTCGGAGTTGGAGTCGGCCATATTACCTCCGACTCCGCAACCCTGATACGATCAGCAGGATTTTGTGCTCCACCAGGCGTCGGATGGTGTAGATCAGTGGTTCTTAACCTTTTCTCTACCATGCCTCACTCAAGGAATTGTCCTTTGTTTCAAGCCCCTCTGACATTAAATAAGTTGTAAAAGCAAATATATTGATTGGTAAACTTATTGACGAAACTTCCCATGTTTTAGAGCGCGTAAGGTCTCCCCCTCCCTAGACATTTTTGACACCCCCCTGGGGAGGCGTTCCCTCCGGTTAAGAACCACTTGGTGTAGATGCTGTTTAAATTGAATTTCCATTGTTTTTCACAGTCTATATTCTCTTTTGACTAAAATATCACTGCTTATAAGATGAGAGGGAGCATTAGGGTTGGACGTAAAAACTAATCAATGAAATTAATTTTCTGAGACAGTTTTAGTGCATATCACAAGGTCTAAATGACGCTTCTTTTAGATCAAAGACGAAAAGAGGAAGCCGAATAAAATATAATTTGTCATAATGAGACGTAGCAATTGACAACAAAAACTATTACATAAGTCAGTTTTCCTAAAATATAATAACATGGTTTCAGCAGAGGTTGTCGCATTTTAATACAGGCACTCGGTATACTAGCTAAATCAACCAACCAGCTACATTGCAAGTTAATATAAAAAGGCCTGAAATGAAAAATGAGTGGTGAATCGTGCCATGCTGTGTCAGATAATTTTGTGGAGCCAGTGTTAAATTTTAGTCGAGAGTAAGATTAATTAAAGTTCAGCATCTGCAACTGCTGTTAGATTTATATTCGAAACTACATGAGAAGTTTAAACATTTTTGAGTATGTTTTGAGATAAAGTGATTTGCGCTCGCGAGGAAGACAGGAAACAAATTGTTTCAGAGAAGAAAGTGAAAATGATGTGTTTGGTGACGTTTTGGAAGATGGCAGTTAACGTCTGGCATAAAAATGTATGCAGTAAATTTATTAAAACTAACTTTGACACCGTAGACAAAACACAAGTTTCACGAAACTTGCTTTTGCGATCTTAAGCTCATCTTTGAATGGTCATGGTCAGATTCTGTACTAGTTTATTACTTTTGGTACAAAAAGCGTGTACACAAGTTAACTAACGTTGCGGGTTTCAATGGCGCAAGCCATGTCACCAGGTTTGAAGCTAAGTTAGCATAGTGTCCGCTACACAGACCTACAAAAAGATGTCTTACCATTTCTTCCTGCATGACTTCTATCAAATCCATCTTTGTAAATGTTCGGACAAATGTTTCCTTGTGTACCATGGAACAGTTCGAGCGTTACTGGAAGTTGGGATCCGCTGTTTGCCATTCTGTCCGCAACCTTTTTCTTCTGAGCTTGGAATTGGTTGTAGAGAGTTGGGTTCTGAATGCGCTCTAGCTGCATATGTTATTAAAGGTTACTTTACCTTACACTAAAACTTGCAAACAATTGAAAAATTTAAAAAAATGCTTACTGCTATGTGTAGTTGCTATATTTGGTTCTCAAAAATTAATACATGAAATTTATAAACTTTTTGAGGGGTACTCAAAACTCGGAAATGGATATTGCATAAACCTTGCAAACACTTCGTTGCTACATGTTACCATGTTAAAACCACTGTAAGCGACAACATAATGATCACATTAGAGCTTTCAATGGATAGTTTAGTAAGTATAAATGTTTAACCGCATAGTCAAGGCAGTTCCGTCGCCACGGGGGAGGGGACTTTGGTGCGTTTTATCCCCCCAAACAAAGCTACAAGCCACCCCAAATTGAAATGTGAAACACTATAAATAAGTGGAGTTTTGGTTAATTTTATAATGTCAAGCCCCCCGCACAAAAGAACCCCCCAGGAGAACTGCAAATCCCCCCTATTGAAAACTTTCTGGCGACAGTTCTGAGTCAAGGGTGGTTTGCTTTCTATGGTTGTAATCATGAAACTAACTACAGTAAACCTTTCGTGCAAACGCAAAGGTTCCAACAATGTAACGTGAAACTGAGAGTATTTTTTGGAATAACAAACGGAAAGCATTCTATCATTTTTAGTAATAGTTGGATATAAAATAATTATAATTATCTGAGTATCTAATGGACTCTGTTCTGCTTCTGATTTAAGATAACTGCTTGATTTCTGGCGTGTCAGATTTTACCTGAGCATTATGTAGCGTTTTGCATAGGATTTACCAGAGTTATAAAGGCGTATTGAAACGTGTTATCGAACACGGATTGCCATTTCTCTTGGCGACGTGTTGGGCTTAATTTTTGCTAGTGCTACAACGGATTGATCAAACTGCTTACCTTGACCACGTTAAATTGGTATGTAGCGTTGAATTTTTGCATCACACTCACGTATTCAGAACTCTGATTCTTTATTTGAATGGTCTTCCACTGTCGGCCACCCATGTCTTCCCAGGTGGCAGGGAGTGCTGGTATTGACAAAAGATTGCGAAACATGGTTAGTTTACAGATATACTAGCGATTCTTTGGAAACGAGGTTCTAGGCGCAGACAAATTTGTCAGATTTTAACCAATACGCAAAGCTAGCCTACTAGATATAGGAATATACCAAAGCGAAAAGCAAGCTGTGAAAGCAAGAACTAGACAAGGCAGTTGGTGTTCTTTTACCACTCACTTATGCAGCTTCATTCCTTTTGCGGAGTGTAGCATACAACATTTCCTTAAAGAGTGCGAGCAGTACATTAAAAACCGGGTTGTGTTCACGCAAATGGAGAAAGACTCTGGAATAGACTGACGTGTGCTTTTAAAAATAGGATTGGAAAAGGTTTCCGTTGCCACAAGCGTTTCATGGGGCGAAATAAAATTCACATTTTCAAATGCCAAGCTGTCATACTCACGATCTTGATCCGAAGTTTGCGAGCACCTTTCGATTTTAGTTGTTTTGCCAGATGTGAGACAAGTCTCTTCCATTTTGCTAAAATGGATTGAAAACGGCTGCTTTTTGTTGCCGACAGGAATGTCCAACTGTGCAGATCCCTTTTCATTTCTCTATTAATGAAAATCGCAACTTTAGGCAAAATTTAAGTATATTGAATCCCAGTACTGGCATGTAGAAAAACCTTTACTAACATCCGTTTTTAGGAAATCATAATTGATCAGTTTGCGTGATTCTTCTCTTGAACGAATCTCGACTATCACAAAACAATTCGCTCAAACACCTGAAACGAAAACCGGCCAAGTGGTACGGTGGTTTGCGTTCGATTCCTGGTCGGTTCATACCGAATAATTGGAACCTGTTCAACCTTGTGCTCGGAGTTGATGGCTCGTCATCAATGCAGCATTCACTACGAAATAGCCGCGTGGGCCCTGGTGGTAGCACAGAGACATGGGTCGGAGCAGACCACTGTGACACTCCAAAAGGAGTACAAAAAGCGATTGCAATGAAACTGAACCTGAACACTAAATAACCAGAGCACAGCTTTCCTAAAGTTAATAAAACCACAAAGGATCAGAGTCATTGTACAGCGCATAATGACAATATTGCACGTCGTTCTGTTCATTCCAGCATTTCCATCTCTTGTCTCTTTTTCCAACTTTTTATTTTGCAGGCATTCAATGTTTGTTACTTCCAATAACATGCGATATCAGCATCTCGCAGATGACACAAATATGTATATACTAAAGAGGCAAACCGCAATATTGTTTTCCCTTTCCAATAACGTATCATAAATCGGCTTCACGGTTTATGCGCTTAACATCGCATATGCATGTGAATTGACAGTCATAAAAATGCAGCTTTTCGCATAACTCTGAATAATCGCCATTCGCAACTGCCAAATACATGAATTGCTTAGTTTTGAAAAATATCGAAGTTTCCAGTTTATTATTAAACTAAACACTTTTCAGTAAATCTTTCGTCTGTGGCAAAATCAAAACACTGACTTCTTGCGTTTTGGGATCTTTATCATATTTACGTTAATATTAATGGCTAATTTACATATTTTAATGACTGTGTAAGCTTGTACGATGTCTTCCTTCTGTGCTAGTTCCAAAAAGTTGTTACGAGGAAGTCTTCAAAGATAAACATCATAAATTCCAGGAAATTCTATGTTTTACTGAAACACGCACGGATAACGGCAAATTAACACGCGGCACGCCGTGACATTTTTTATAGGCAGTTTTAGGTAACTTAATTCTATGAGTCAGCACACTTAACAATCCTGAACGACCTCGCTCAGGTGCTTGGAAAAATGTTGGAGTGTATAGAGACGTTAGGTTGGTTGTATGAAGCTAGCCATAAATGGAGAGAGTGATGAAAAACATTTGCTGTTCGAGGTGCTATAAAATGAAAAGTTGACAATCATTATCGAAACATCGAATAAACAGATTTCCTGCATGAAGAAAGTTCTACCCTTTCAGGGTTTTGGGTAGCACCACTCAGCGTTAGCGCAAAATCAATCACCCATCAATAACGGCCACAAGCGTAACAATCAAAGTAAATAAGTAAATTTCCTAACCCACATATACTGCACAGAACAGTTTAACAAAAGGATAGATATATGCTACCACGCTTTACAGGAATGTGGTCACACCAACGAAATGGTGTGCAGGCCAAAACAGCAGAAAACGTTTTTAGACAAGGGATGCATCAAAGAAAAATCCGTTGGTACTGCCATCCATTCATGGTAAATATAACAACGAATTTTGAAACACTAGTCTCAATGCAAGAAAAACTCCCTGAGGGTCTGGCATATAGTTTAAAAAAATGCACGTTGATATTAACCTCAGTTGCACGGGCAACATGGTGAACAAGATAAGAAGACACAACTCAAAAGCGTTCTGCAGAAAATGAAAGAGTTGAACCTCAACGTCTCAAGTTTTCACAAGAAGAGTGTTTACTCATGGAAGATATTGTGATAAGAGCATTCAGCTACCAAACTGCCGCCAGACTTACGAAACAAAACCAAAAATGACGGACAATGACTATATGCGCAGCTTCAGAAACAACGATTAACAATGTAAGATAAAGTCTTAATGAAGTCACCAATGTGGGACTCGTATGAAGTCTCTCCAGAAAAAACAGCCTTCACAGCCGAGGACAGGTCATGCCATCTCGCAGCATGTGCCCTTATCAGACGCCAGTGGTGGTCGAACGCGACGGCGTCACTCTACTGCAGCTGAGTGTCGAGGGCCTAAGGAAAGTGAAAATTAATGTCCTGAATCAGCTCGCGCAGACCCACGCAGTGACAGCTATACTCCTGCAAGGGACCCACTACAAAGACAGATCCCACCACAAGATGCCAGGATACACTCTCGCAGCCTACACCAAAAGCGAAGTGCACGGCACTGCAACCTTTGTGAAACACCATGCCATATGGAGCACAATTGCAGTGCGTCCTGAAAACTCACTTCTCAAATAGAAAAGCGTGGAAAACTTTTAACCGCCTTACGGGGGGCAGCGCACGTCCAAGGCAGTGCCCTGTCACTATCAACTCCATCGCTCATCAGCTCCTGGCCGCCGGCCGCTACGCTGGAGCAAGCAAGGCTCACTCTCTCGCTGTGAAGCGGCAGTGCAGTGCTCTGTGGAATTTCCCGGGGGTTGGTTGGCACCTCGCATTACCTTTCACATTCGAAAAACCGACTCATGCCATCAAACTGCTCAAGCGTGGGAAAGCTCAAGGGCCGGATAACATCCCAGCAGAGTTCCTTAATCACCTTGGGCGTAATTGCCTGTCGTGGCTGCGGGAGTTCTACTCCAGGAGTCTAATCGTGTCGCCACCCCGAAGATCTGGCCAAAAGCGACTGTTATACCGTCCCAAAGCCGAACAAGCCACTGGACGATCCCAGCAGCTACGCATCAATTTCGATTCTCTGTGTCCCGTACAAGTTACTTGAACGCCTCCTGTTTCAGCTCAAGCCTGTCGTCGCCCCCCTGCTGCCGACCCAACAAGGTGGCTTTCGAAGTGGTCGCTCTACTGTCCAACAGGTCGTGAAACTGACTAGCGATATTAAGTAGAGCTATGTGGTAAGAGGTAAGTTGGGTGTGGTTCTGGTGGATCTTATTGCGGCCTATTACACTGTCTGGCATCAGGGCTTGGCACTGAAGCTTCTTCAGACCATCCTTGATGCAGTGGCGTAGCTGAGGGGAGGGAGCGGTCCTCTCCTGGCGGCACTTTATGGGGGCGGCACTATGCGCTATGCTATAAACCTGCAAAAGCTGTAATGAAATAAAAGTGGTTTTAATGTCGGCACACTACTCGCAGTTGAAGGACGGTTTTGATTTTGAGTAATTTAAACTATGGCATGTGTGTTTAAGTGATTGTTATCTTAGCCAAACAATAAACAATCGTGTATCAGGGGTGTTGTATCAATGGGCTTTTTTTTACATGAAGCTGCAACAAGGTTCTCAACACGCTTATTAACTCACTTGGTGTCAAATTTTACTGATTCACTACACGGTTGATTGATCGAGTGTTGGATCATTGTTGACGTTTGATCGTAGTCCTTATATGATGTTATAGAACTTAGGAATATGGTAGATGACTGTGGGCAAACATGTGGCTGTGATAAGCTCTGAGTCAGTGGTTCTTAACCTGTGGGGAATTCCCCACTGATGGGGAATGGCGGAGTTGTCAAGTGGGGAATGACCGGTCGGACAGTAGAACCACTGCTTCAAAATTTAACACATCACATCCAAATGTTGACTTACTTCACAAATCACAACCATTTA
>JGI24021J15306_10009526_pt1 | contig 12025 bp, 6 predicted proteins | sample Ectturendosymbi1_FD_15306 | JGI IMG/M metagenome (IMG submission 15306)
CATATGTACTTAACGCATTAAACCACATTCACGAACGCATAAATGAATTTATGTTCATATGTACTTAACGCATTAAACCACATTCACGAACGCATAAGTGCGTAAGGCAATTACGCCTGGGCATAGTCTTTTAAAGTGATGCGAAGGTTGTCCAGACTCAATCCCAAACACTTGGCTCTCCATGAAGGTGTATCGATGGCGGCGCAGGCCGAGACGACTAGACTTCACGAAGGGTTGCATCTCTCATGTCCGAACCGACTTGAGAGCGACTTTTCCGCTGTTTTCTTTACTACATGCGCCAGGGAAGAAGGCTACAATACCAATTTACAAGGTTTTGCTAAGATCTAGGCTCAAATCAAAGTCCAGACTTACCAGCACCGAAGCGGACACCAAGGGCTGATCCTTACCATGAATGGCAGACACTGTATCAGTACTCAGTGGCTTCTCGTTTGGCTCATGCCACCCTTACTATACAATCGGAAGCTTACAGTGGTTCGTCAAGTTGAGCCTAAGTTATAGTTCCAGCCTCATGAGGCGTTTCACAATGTTCTGGGTGTTTACTTTATTGTTAAAAAGATACCGTGACACTTGTTTGAAATCTGTGACCCCCCCAAGGAGAAAACGCTACATTTCTGGGATTACATATCTCATTTGTAACATACTACTCATGATTAGGGATGTGCATTATAACATTTAGAGCAGGGGTGTGCAACAGGCGGCCCGCAGGCCACAACCCGGCCCGCCAAGCCATTTAGTGTGGCCCTTGCCAACACTCCAATTTTTCCCCATCATGCATGAAAATCCTAATGTACGTGAAAAAACTCAAGTGCACATGGAAAAAACTAAATTTTTCGTGTGGCGGAATAACTTGTTAGCAGCAAAACGAGCTGATCGCGCAGAGGTTTAGAACGCCGATCAGCGATCACATGACCTGCTAATTAACTCGTTACGTCACTACGCAGTGCCGTGAGTTTTTTGAGTGCTTTTTTCTTCTCTTACTGAGGAGCGCAAAGTGCCACCGCAAAATTTATCGAAATTATTTGTCAATTTTTTACATTTATTTACTACAAATTTATTTCGAATCTAAATATTCGAAGAAAGTCTGAATGTTGGATTCGAATCCGTAGGATTCGATGTTCCATTATATGCATCCCTACTCATGGTAAGATTGATCTTGTCTCGGATCTGTATAAACCATGTTTCTTGAGTATTTCGTTTGTAGCCGTGTTTACAGTGTAGTGATGTTGTTTTTTTCTCCGGCTATGTGGTACAGTTACTTGAGCACGCGCCATTCAAGCTAGTAAGCTGTGTTCGGTTCCCGGTCGGGTGACACCATAGACTTGAGAAAGGGTACTTGCGGCCTGTCCAGCTTCGGGCTAGGTGGGTGCAAGGGAACAGTTCACGCGAGGGGCTGGCACTGACTCGCCACCAGTGCAACATTCACTGCGAAAGTAAGTAGCCACTTTGCCCACGACAAGCAAGTGGAAATGGGCGCCGCAGACCACTCGTGACTCCCCGAAGAAAACACAAAAAAAACGATCATAACAAAATAAAACTGAACTGATGTTGCTTTGTGCAGCTACGTCGATACGCTTTCTCATGAAGAGCTGAAGGGGTTCTCGCTCAGTCAAATCCAAGTTCAGCTCTCAGGAAACGCTTGGTAAGCACTTGGTAAACAAATTATCTTTGTGTGTTTGGCCAAGAGTATCACGCCAATGTGTAACTTTTTAAGAATGTGTTGTTTCTAAATAAGTATTCGATTTCTGAATTGCCTGTGCAGTGCACTGTACAATTGGTATGCGTTGTGTTCAGGCATCTAAATGATGTTGGAACGTAATTGTGATGCTCACAGTCTCAACAACAATGACGTACTGTGGCGTATGTTTGTTTATAGATCCCATGAATAGTTATTTTCATATTGCCCCTCACGAAAATGTACGTGTTTACCTACCTAAGCTTCTGTTGCGGTAATATTTGTCAATGGCTTGATCTGCTGCACAAGCTTACATACAGACCGGATATGACGCGTAGGACTCGAATGCACGTAAGATTTTTAGCGGCTTCACTGAACTGAACTGAACTGAAATCCATTTTTCTACAGGACCACTGTGAAAGACTTGCCGTGAAGTCAAACACTTTGCATAAGTGTCCAGCTCAAGGTCATCTCATTTTTACCTACAGTTACAAGCATGTTTTTCTACCAACTGTTTGGCTACAAAACATTTCGTCGCGCAAATAATACTTTTAACTGCATCTATTATGAGGTCTGTTTTGTTGTTTTCACTGTATTTCAGGCACTGTGTTGATATTGGTGCTACCATTTGTTTCGCTTTTTGCAATAATTTGTACAAGCAAAGATCCACTGTAAAGAGTTAGGTCAGATCTGTGCTTCCATGTTTGATTTACAGATTTCAAAGTTTATTGCGTTTATCATCGGTACGCGGCTTGTTGCTTAATTGCCCATATCTGAAGCGTACACATATACAGTTTTGAAAGCGATAGAATGAAAAGTCAGGGAGTGCATTATAGTTTGTGACGCCATAAAAACATGTTGTTTCTTGTTGTGTTTTCGATGAATGGAGATTGTGTCGTCACGCTTAGATTGTCGTTGGTGTCCAGTACAGCTGCTGATGCTTTCTTGCAAAGCGTTCGTTTTGAAGCGATGAGGATGTTTCCAGTAAATATTGGGGTGTTACTTTTACCGGCATTTATTGAGGCGTTACCATCAAGTTCGTGAGCCAGCTTGGATTGCTCGACACCTGTTTATAAGCCATACGCCAACGAAGAAATTTCGTACTTCTGACGATTGACGCGTTATGACCTCGAAAGTGTTTGATGTTGAAAGTCGATATTTTTTTGCTTCCAATAGCGATCGTATGCATTTCTACATGTCTGTGAAATAATCAACCTTTGAAAAAAAGCTGTCCCGGTTCGTTTGAAGTAGTTTTAATAAGTCATCTCGTTATTTTCTGTTATTGTTCCATTCACTGCGCTTTTGTTACTTTGTTTGCTTCTTTGCCCGTTCCTTGCGAATGTTGTTGTTGTTGACTGTAGCAGTTCTCCTCGTAGAGTGTTCGCTCGTTTCACAATGTTCTACTTTTCTGCGAATATTCAACCTAAGTTACATCACTGAGTCTTGACTGCGTACTTATTTTATATTTGACCACTGCGCTGATATTTGTGATGAAGTAATTGTTTTGATGAAACCAAAGAGTGATCGAACCGGGTGATTGCCCTCCGTAACTTTTGCAAAACTAATTAATTTTGGACAAAATTTTGAAGTTTTTCCCTGGTGTTGTTTACTTTCAGAAGCTTTGCCTCCCTGTAAGTTTGCCACCAAAAATACTGCTGTGTGCAGCTTGGGTGTAAATAGTTTGATTCTTAAGCAAAATGCACATACTTTTATTAGCAATGCTATCACGTTGAGAAGCAAGCTTTTTGATTGGCCGGCTGCGTCTTTTTTGTTTGCTTCGCCTGTGCTGATGTTTTCATGTAGAAGTTGTTCCTTTAACCGAGTAATGACTTAAAGCAAGTGTGTTGAAAACACGTGTTGTAGACTGTCTCGAAAACTTGGTGCGATTAAGCGAATGTCATTATTTGCTGTAAGCACTACAGCGCGTACACCGTTATACCTCATGATAACTGTGTTTAAGCCGTGGACGTCGTAAAGGTTCGTGTCGTCTGTGGCTGTCAAATGCGATTGATGGATTTCTTGACGGTTCATTTGCTGCGTTGAACTGATTTTACATCGGTGACTTGTTTCTTTTAATATCTTTGGATTCTTGCAGAATGATTTGACATTCATGGCATCCATTCAGAGGCAGATCACTTAAGACAAAATACGAATTTGTTACCTTGAAACTAGTTTTTTCTTCAGAAATTTTAAATGAACAGCAAACGATGAAACTAAATCACAACAATTTTATGCTGTTGTTAAATGGCGTAGTTAAAACAATTTTATGCTGTAGTTGCTGTAGTTAAAACAATTTAATGCTGTAGTTAAGTTGTTGCTGTTTGCCGGTTGCTAGTATCTCCTGTAAGGCACGCGTTAGTCACTGAAAATTGCCGAGATGGGATAATTGGCTCACAATCCCTGACAATTGACTCACAAAGCCCTAAGATGCTTTCAGCATGACCATCACATATTTCAAACTAACGCGTTTGTTTTAAAACATATAGTCAGTATCTATGATGCAACTCGAAATAAAAAGAAGCTGAAACGACTCGCGTCGGTCACGAGCAACAGACATGAAATTTGAAACGCAGTTTTTAGTTTTTGTCCACCGTCAGCTTCTTACGATATATAGTATTTTGTGTGCTTAGCTACTTCGCATTTATCATTACTGTTCGGGCGGTGTTTTTCTGTTAGTTTTAGCTGTTAGTTCAGTACTTTAGAGACTAATGAAGTTATCTTAATTGCGCAGAAAAGATGTTCTGATTGTGTAGCAGTAAATTATTATGCATTGCTGCAAAGTATTGCGACGTGCTTCATCTGCTGGTGGGAGGATTTTGGGCGAAGTGAAACGAACAGGTTAGTGTGCAAGGCCATGAGTGAGTTGCACTACCTGTAACAATACTGACATGAATAGCGAGATAAATAGATTAGGGCCGAAACTTGATGGTTTTCCAACGAACGAACTTGGTAACGAAAGGCGTCCCGTACTTGTTTCTTGTCCAGGTCAAGAAGCAAGTTGGCGCCTCCATGTTCGAACCTAAGGTCTTTCGGAAGCAAATGTAGTGTGTTGAAGAAAGTATTTGCGACATTGATGGGACTTTTCGGCGCCCCGGGAATTGTTCCCCCCCTTGCACCCCGCCTTACGCCCCTGGAGTGAGGGCAACCAACCTAGGATCTTACTTTGCAATGCGTGTGGCATTCGACATGGCTATTTTGTGTAATGATATTTTTCAAGGATAGATGCGTGTTTGAACATGATCCAACGTCCACTTACAAAAATTTGATGAAGATTTGTTGCGAAACTGCCGACCTCAGGTTTCGGTTGTTTGTCTTTCTACAACAGAATTGTGTAGATCTCCCCAGGAAAAAATTCTGGCCACGCCCTGTTTGTTCGTACTGTATTTTTGACACCGTTTTATTTTGAATTGTTTGCTTAGTTATATGCTGTTAGCGAAAAACTACCTTCAATGGATTGAGTATTTTCACAGATGGAAGTAAAAGAATGTGTACTTTGTGATATCTACACGAAATAGATGAAGCAAATTGTGGTTTTAGGCTTGGCGCTGTTCATTACAGCTGCTTATCCACTCACAAAAGTGAACTGTTATACAAGATTTGGTATTCGATACTGCGTGGATATAACATTCTGTCCACTAATTACAAGAATGATAATAAGAACAAAAAATGTAACTCGAAGTACAAGAAATAAATGTTCTAAATCTTATAAAACGTTCTTAAAAAGTTAAACAACGCCTGTGCAGGTGCGGTTTTCTGAAGCTACTGTTGTTCTTGCAGGCTCACTGATATGTGTTTGTTGCAATCATTCGGTCTCAATAGTTCCCCAGATATGCATTGTTGGAAGCGGACCTGCTGGATTCGGTGTTGCCCAAACGCTGTTGAAGGTGTGCTGAAATAACTTCGGTGGTGATGATGTTTCAACTGTAGTACTGTTTTTTCAACTGCCAGTAGGTACTATAGTGGATGCATTAGTGCACCCCAGTCCCTACAGTAGTGAACACAGTAAACCTGGAACCTACATTTAAAACGCTTTTATGAAAGCCTCTTTTGTGTTGGTAGCTTTTGAAATGCGAATTCGAATTGTCGTGACGTGCAGCAAGTTTGCTACCTGCTTTCGCCGACACGGCTCAGTGTTTTGCAGAACCACAACTCGTTGTTGGTGGATATGTACGAGAAATACCCTATTCCATTCGGCCTTATCCGTTACGGAGTTTCTCCAGACCATCAAGACGTGAAGGTAGGAATCGCTGTGGATGTCGTTATTTTAACGCCGTTTACTCCACACTTTGCCTTCTCGTAGCTTCGTGGGTGGCCAAAATTTTCTGACAGTTGCTCTTTATAGTTCATTGTGCGGTTTATCCGGTTGTTGATGTCAAATGGTTGCTTTGTCTAAACTTGTTTAAATTTTTCTTACCGGAAACCTTCCAACTTGCTTCCAAAAACACGAACTGATGTTCTCGCAATTTTGAAAAATGCGTGTATGCGTTCATGCATGGTCGCTCATGCATGCATCGCAGTCAGAGAAGTTACGAACTGAGCGGCCCCAACACCAAGTTTTTAACGAAATACGACGAAAAAGAGAGGGGAAAAAAGTTTTTGCGCGAGAATATGGCTCTCAGCTTTCTTTCTACTTCTTAGCATCATTCTAGAAAATGTAAGTCCAGTGCAAGTCTCATCAATGATGTGGCTGACGATGCAAGCTGCAGGGTACCTTGCAGCAACTTGCTTGGTCGGGGTAGCTTGCAAGCAGAGGTGCGGTGCTAAAGAAGTGCGGGAACGCACCAAAAAAACTTGACATTCTCGGTAGTAATTATGCAACTTTGCTAGGGTTTACGCAAGTGATAGCTTGTTATTTATTTATTTATGCGACGCCTGTATCTATACACAGGAAATCTGACTTCAAGTCAGGTTACTATGAAAAAAGTGTGGGAACGCGTTCTCGACCCATTGCGCTCCTGCTCAGGGTGAAAGACCGGGCAATCGCGCCCCTCCGAAATTTTCAAAAGCATGTTGAGTTGTTAGGTTCGAGTTACAATCATTTTTCCCCTCCCCGAAAATATCAGCTGGTTGCATTCCTGCTCCTGCTCGTACCTTGTAAGGTTTTGTTGTTAATCAAGCAACAACGTTACAATTAACTCTCCCACTTTCAACAGAATGCGACAAACGGCTACGCGAGGACGGCGCAGTCTCCACGCTTTTCTTTCTTTGGCAACGTCGACGTGTCGAAAGACGTCTCCCTCTCCGACCTGCGACGCGCATACCATGCCGTGATCCTTGTGGGTGAATACGTCTGTGCGGAGTTGAGGAGTCCGAGTGACGTTCAGTGACTAAAGCTGGTGTTTGCTTGCAGTGTCATGGCGCTCAAGAAGAAGTAACTGTTGATCTTCCAGGAAAGGTATTTGGAATGACGCAACGACCGGTTTTATTGTTTCGTCACACTTTCTTTTTTTGTAGGATTCGAAAAATGTACTGACGTCGAAGCAGTTCGTCGGTTGGTACAACGGACTACCCGACTACCAAGACGTGAGTTACATTTTGAAGTAGTGGATTTCCGCCGTGCAGAGATATTTCTGAAATGTGGAAAAAAGTTAGCACAGGACACAGACATCACTGACAGAGATCATGTTATCGAAGCATATGCAGTTTATTTGCCCAGCCCAGAATATTCAATTTGGAGAAACAAAAATGTGAATACTGTGACCAGAAGCTGTTTTGTGCATCAGTCACAACCTTATCAAGGTTCGGTTGGTTTTCTGCACCACGCCTCCGTGTCTATTCAAGTGTAACGGCGACCAGCGTGCCAATCAACTTGATTTGTTTAATGGTTTCGAGTTGATCATCCGGTGACCAATTATATTCAATGTGTGCAGCTCTCTAGGTTCAAAGAGGGCTTGATTTGCTCTAATGCTGCCTTAAGTCTAACATTAGTTGACAGCATCTGACAGACGGCACGGTATTTCCTGGCAGCTACTGTTCCCATGGCTCCCCAGTGTAAGCGAGGAGGTTTCTTGTGCGGTTCTTGACGGTTTGCGCAATGGCGCGTTCAGATTCCGCGCCCAGTTGACCTGTTTCTGTTTCTTGGCACACCGTTCTCGTGGTTGTCGAAGTAAGTCAGTAACAGGCCTTAGCGACTTGTATGGGGCGCCGTTCGTAAAAATATGATGCAGAGATAATTATATGCGCGCAGAGATAACTAATGCGCACAGATATAACTATCTCTGCGCAGAGATAGCTAAATACGTGCAGAGATAACTAAATGTGCGCAGAGATATTTATCTTTGCGCAGAGATAGCTAAATGCGCGCAGAGATAGCAGTTTTTGTGCTAACTCTGTCAGATATAATATTTTTGCGAACGGCGCTCCATAGACTTGCGCAATCTCGCGCTGAGATGACCTGTTCTTCTATTCGTCTCGCATTGCACGCAATAGAACCACAACCCAGTCCAATTTCGAGTTAGTGACGTTTCGTCTGTTTTATCATGCATAGACCAAATGCTGCTAAGCGCGTCAAGAATGTTTCTGATTACCGAAAGGAGCAAAGTTCTGAGCTGAGGATTCCACGTCGCTTGAAACCGTGTTTGACGATCAACCTCCGTTGAAGTGTGGTGCTTGTTGGATTTGTGACAAGAAATTGCGCTGATTGCCTTCCATTCCGTTTGCAATTGCCGCATGGGACAAGACACTACAGCTCCATTGGTGCGCGGATTTCGTACGGATTAGCTTTAGGCCAAACTTCCATCAGACACTTTCTCAATTTTCTGCGGACCAACCCCCCACGGCTCGCAGCTAAGGCACGCTGCCGCCACAGTCAAGTGCGGGGGTTCTTTAAAGTTCGCCTCAATAATACGCCAGGGGATATTGAGATTAAATCATGGGGGAATTAAGTAATTTGTAAGGAATGTATTGTGCAGTGAAAACCTCGGATTATCGCAGTCCAGAAAACATCGCGAAGCAGAAATAACTCACTTCGGTGAAACCATAACTGAGATGAATACGCCCAAATTAGGCCCAGTTTTTTCAACTATTTTCGTGTATTTTCAAAAGTTTTTGTCCGACCTGATTAGGGGTATTGAGCCTTAAAAACTTAAGGGCCGCTGTTCAAGTGTTTCTAATCCGCAGATCGAAGTTGACTTATCCGGGAAAACAGCGGCAATTATCGGCGTCGGGAACGTTGCGCTTGACTGCGCCCGCATGTTGTTAAAGCCTGTCGATCAGCTGAAGGTATTTGTTGTTTAGTTTGTCGGAGTTCATCGCAATTCATAAAACTATGTTTACCTTCAACCGTCGCTTGTGACGAAGCAAATGTTACAATAAACCGGCGCTTGTGACGAAACAAATGCTGCTGTAGAAAAAAGCCAACTTTTCTTATTTTTAACTCGGGTGCCCAAAAAATAATTCTCTGCAAATATCGGCTGCTTTTCGAAATTTTCTTTCAATTTTCAGTGTCAAAGCGCATTGTCTGTTCCTTTGCGCTGATTTTACCTGGGAGATTTTTTTGTGAAAACTTACGACTTGATTTGCGCTGATACTGGTATTATATGCATTACTTCTGCTGATCCAAGTGCGGCCGACCTTACATGGCCTAGTCAGGCGCAAACCGTTTTCTTGAGAACTTCTAAAAGCTCATTGCATTCTGTTAGCACAGGACACAGACATCACTGACAGATCACTGTCCGCGCTGGCCTCCTCCAATATACGACATGTGCATCTACTAGGGAGGAGAGGACCGTTGCAAATGGCCTGCACCCGAAAGGTTGGTGTTATTTGCATTCAATGTGCAGATATGTTTTGCTGCATTGCCTGCTCCATCACGAGGATGGTCGTGGACAGTTGAACGAACTTAAGTGGTTAAATGGCATTTTGTGTCATGTACAGTAAGTGGTGGAAACAGCATCTACAAAAAGCGAGCTGTGTAAACGTGTGTAACCCAAGTTTTATGTTCTTTGAACATTGACTGGAATTGGTGCTCCGATTTAATCGGACGAGATATCGAGCTTCTGCTTATTGACATGTTGAGATCTCAGTGATACCGTGCCTTGAGTTCATGTTCTGGGAATTCGCTGTGATTGGCAAAGTAGACTTCGTCCATTGTGCTTAAAGTTCTCCGTCTCTTTGCTTTGTATGGAGTTTCCTTCTATACATGGTAAAACAACGCAATATTTTGTCATCGAGTGAGTTACGTCATCAATCGCGCTTCGGTTCAGCTCGAATAGTGCTTGTCAGAGTTCCCCTCTGAATCACACTCTACTGCCGATGATTCTTGTATCTCGGGGATTTCGATCTCATAAGGCGACGATATTTTGCCAGACTGCGTCATCTGAATCGAAACGAGATGACGTCACCTGACGGGTTGCTCGAAACGAAATGTCGACGAAGGCCGTTTTGAATGTGTTGCCATTTCATTTACAGCAGACCGGTGTCAATACGTCCAATATATAGAGGACTCCAAACATTCGTATTCCTAGAACTTAACTCGACAATTGTTACCGAGTCAAAGGCACCAGTTATTGTACAAGCAAAACGTGTTCAGGCAGTTGCTGACAGTTTTGACTGAACTTCCTGATGCAGGAGCTTTCAGAAGTCGCAGATCTTCCGGACACGTCGACCGTCATTGAGGGGGAACACTTCACTCCCACTGTTCGCGAAGCGCTAAATATTAAAGGTGCGATTACTTGCTCTTGTGGCCGAATTTCTTTAGGCTTGTGGTAAGTCGGCAAGCAAGCAGCTTTTTCTTTGTCGTAAACAACTCCAAGTGATGCGGAACAACCTTATAATGAAAATAACGACCGAAGAAAAGATATAAACGACGATATAAACCAATTGCAAATACACTTGGTGATGGTAGCAGGAGTTAGCGAAACGTCTGCAAAATGTCGTTAATAGCATTTTCATCGGCCGTTATTTTCATTATAAGTACAAGTGACATGTTGATGATATCTTAAAACTGGAATTCTTCCTCTGCAAACGTGGGATTGGCATTGGGTTTGTCGTCTATTGTTTGACGGTTTCCTCTTTGAAAAGCTTGACTGTAATAAAACAAACAATGGAAAGTATTAAAACTGCGTCCAAGTCTGCATGACCTTAGGAACTAAATGTTATTTAGATTTCACCCTGAGGCATTTTGCGACCCAACATTACAAACTATTTTTTTTCAGATTTATCGAAACGAAAACATCAGCGTTTAGTAAAATACTTGGAAAAAGTAGCTGCTCAGTCCGGAAGCAAAAGCAGCAAAAATAAACTCTTCGTGAGATTTTTGCGCTCGCCAATTGAAATCCTTACAAGAAATGGAAAAGCGAACGGACTGGTTTCGGTTAAACGTGAAATGAAGGTATTTGTCACTGGGCTGGTTTGTCGAAAGTTGTTTTGCTGGAGACTGTATTTGGCGCACTTCTCACAAACCTTCATCAGAACCAGACTATAGCAAACCACGCGTGTCATCACGGGCAACACTCTGCGCTCAAATAGCTATATTTGATTTGAAGAAGGCGTTGGGGTCTGGTGAGCGGCTTATCACGTGAAATCATAAGTGCGCATAATGTTTACTGGCCTTGTTCTCTCAGATAAGACTGTGTGTTACTTGTTTGCTGTCATTTGTGGATCATCTCCTGACGTGACGGGAAAATGTAGTTTTTATCAAGAAGCAATCAAACATAATGTTGTCCAAAAACATGCTTCGTCAGTAATTTGCGTCAATTGTCCTGGAGGTATATTGTGATCTATTACGAGAGTCTTGAGTTTCTTGCAGCAACCCGTTGTTATTGTACGTAAAGAAAATAACTTCATGATGATTTGGACTCTTTAGAGTTTAAACCATGAAAGGCTTGTTTTTTAGCACCAGACAATACAAGTTTCGGCATTTTTAAGAGCTCTGCTCAGATTGTAGACAATAACCAGTGTTTGCTTACTTTCTACGATGGAAGCTTTTATTTCGACATAGTGTTCAGTTTTTGCTTGCGAAATAAGTTTCTAGTAGCAATACTGGCATTTTACCCGAATTGGGCCTCTGGGCCCTCGATTTCAGGTGGGCAAGTTCGGCACGCACTGGTCATGGCTGCGTGGTTAGCTGTATGCGTCTCGTATACTTACTGTGTTCTGCGTATTTCAAAAAATGGCGAGAGGTTGAAACTGGCACAGCTGACCAGCCAGTGCGCGCGAAAGCTTGTATTTGCGTAGTATGTTTAGTTACTGTTTGCCCTTTGCTGTGCTGCAGAGATACATCCACAGCATCGGTTCCCAACCGCTTTCGAAGCTGGCACCCCTTTCATGAAACTAAAGTGACGTTCGCGCCCCTCGTTTTGAAAAAAGCGTAGAAATCACGAAAACAGTCCG
>JGI24021J15306_10009530_pt1 | contig 12022 bp, 4 predicted proteins | sample Ectturendosymbi1_FD_15306 | JGI IMG/M metagenome (IMG submission 15306)
GATTTGTATCAAGCCATCAGTGGAAGAGGTAGCGACACATGTACGGCACAACGACACAACAAGGTTGATGAAAATAAGCTTGCCTTATTGAACAAATCGGGTACTAAGCAAAATGTTGAAGATGGTGTGTTTTATAATGAAAAACTAAAAACGCAGCCCAATAGTCAATAGTGTGGGGTCTTTTGTTCTACGGTTCCCATTGAAATACAATGGAGGGGCCCGTACATCCACCGAGCACCCTTGTTCCGATATCCACAACCTAACCTATCGCATAGCTGAGGTGATACTTGGAAAACGTGTGTGTAAAATAATGTATCTACTGCAAAACGTCTTCCACAGCAAACTGCATTATCTTTTCAAATCCGGTGAATCCGGCTGATTTAGAAATTTAGGTCACGTGGGTCAAGCAACAGGTTCATGGCTGTGGTAGTTTACCAGTCAACTGTATCGTGTAAAAATGCTAGAGAAATCATATCATTGTTGACCTTTGCCTGAGGTTTAAGCTCTGTGTAGAAGGTAGTGACTGGGCCAACCAAGCAGTTTATGGTTGTGCGTAGTGTACCAGTCAGCTACAGCCAGGAAGTCTCAGCTGTGTGCCAGGACAAATCCGTCATTTGCAATCTTGCAGGCTAGTTTTGTTTTAGAAAAGATCGCACAAATCTAAAAAATTTATAAGACAGACGTCCTCTGGCGCCAAACTCAGTTACCTAGCGACCATCACCTGTAGCTGCAGATGCAATAGGTGCGATATTGGATGTGGTATTGCGTGTCATTGGTTGAGGTTTGTTCAGCATACTGTGTTCCAGATTGTTTCACCTGAGAGCGCTTATCACAATATTTGGTTTTATAAAAACAACGTTCGCCATAATTTTTTGGACATCAATCATATTTGCAACCGTTTTTCGGCACATCACTTCGAAACAACATAATTTTTTTAATTAGCTAATATGTCAGTCACCAGGCAACCTCCATAAGAGTTAAGTGTCCTGGAGTCATCAAGGCTGCCACATTAGTCCATATTTATCTTTGTGGAAACACTTTTAAAGAGAATCATATTGTTCGCACGCGTTAGGAAACTTGCAAGGGTGTCTGATGGATATGGGTAAGTTAAAAAAACTGCATAAAGCACAGCGGACAGTTCATGTCTGTTTCAAAAAATTTGGGTTAAATTTTACCAAAGCGCACTCACCGAAATGTCTGTTTCATAAAATGTGTTGCTAACAACACATAGACATTTTCTCACATTATCTTTAACTTTTGGCACTGCATCTAGAGCAGAGGATGAGTTCAATACTCCCAACCAAGTATTTTCATGAAAGCGAGAGCGCAATAGCCGCACCACGAACTATATGTACGGCTATTATTTGGCCCTTATAAAACTCATTGGTCTCGTTCACTGCATTTCTAGGGTCACCCACTCATGATATCAAGTTTCACAGCCACACATTTCTGCAGCAAACAACATCACAAACTTTTCGGTCATTTTATATTCTACTCAACGTTGTGTTTCTTCTTTTCCAGAGACAAGTAGTATCCAGCTTGTTTAACTGTGTGGTTATTTTAAGGTATAACAGTGAGTGCAAGAAATAAAATATAAAACATTAAATCCAACTATATCATATTGTTTAGTGTTTGCGGACAAACATATCCTAATATTTTCGTGTCTACATACAACCGGTTGTACATTATTAACAGTGTCTTTTTTACACTGTTAAGTTGTTTTCTCGATTTTGTTTTCTACGACGTGTAAGGAAATGGCACCAAAACTTGTTGTGGATTTTTAACTTTACTTCTCTTTCGCTGCAGTCAATCAAGACTCTGGCTTCGCTATTACATCCCAATCTGCGCCACCATCGTTAAAGAGCGTAAACTTACCTTGGGGCAATTTCTGATCCCACTTACTCGCAAAACAATGCTTGGATCCACATATACTGATGTGGTGTAAACGTACATCATCAGTTCGAAGCTCACACACAGACCACTGGGCTAGCTGAAGTTAACTATTGCTGTCTGCTGATATTTTGCTGTCTGTAGCAGCCCACATTGCACTAAAAATATTAACATTTAATTGTTTGGGTATCCTTAGACTTTAAAAGACAAGAATGTCTGATGCGTTTAGCTTCCTCATCACTTCAGCTTCTGTTTTCTAACAAGAGGTCAGACCACTAAGCTAATGCCAATGCTTTGAACTAACTCCTTGCAGTCCTGGGCGAATTCCATTCCAAAAGAAGGTTATTGACCGACTGCTCGCCGAGGCAAGAGTAGAAGTCTTTATTGTACATGACAGTGCCTGAACTGTTGACGCTACTAAGTGCCACTTCAGGACATACTCTATTACCAGGACGCGTTAACTGTCGGCAATTGGCGTTCAATGCGAACTACTTTTTACCATCATTGGAAATAGCTGCTTTATCGGTGGTTATAAATCTTCTGTGGGAAATGTCCCTGATTATGGATCCTGGATAGCTTTACATTATAGTAACTTGAGTAAAAGAACTCTAACAAGGCTTCGGGTTGTGCAAAGTAAATTGGTATGACGACAGACGGCTGAAAAAGGAACGTTCTAACAAGCCCATTATTTTTAGTGCATGCACAACCAACATCAACTGCATTAATGAAGTTTGGCTGGACCTAACCTTACATCTCTTATCCGAAACGAACAACTTTTGCTATCGATAGTGGGCAGCGTGGTACAGTTAAGAAAAGTTACACACAAAGCATAAGACATCTATTACAATTGTCACGCAAAAATTTGTTTCAGGAAAACCTTCTTAGAATGTCAAAAAACCCGTGAAAGACCTGCTCCGGGTAACTTCTTCCAAAACAGCTTAAGACTGGAGATGGACCAATATATTATCTGGTATTGGTAACGAGCTTACAGGCGTACGTCGAACGTAGCTTGTTTTCAATGCATGCCATCCAAGTGAATTACGAGCCACATGCCAATAAAGTAAATTACTCTAAGTTGCCCCATTCTTTGATGTTATCCACATTGCAGAAATATTACAATCGACATGAAAAAGATGAAGGTATTCTGCCTGTAGGAAAAATAAAATTGTGTTTTTTGTAATGAAAATATTGCAAAGTAGACAATCCAACACTTACAATTATACCATTATTTTATTTTGTGTAGGGTATTATCCTAGGTCTTTTTAAGGATAATACCCTGATGAGCTTATCGATTTTATAAAAGTAGTTGGCATGAGATCAGACAAACTGTTGAAACTAGCATAGAATCAGTTGTATTCTTAAATGCATGATTACTTCTACCGGTTGTATAAAGAATTCCAGCACAGAGGACGTACGTAAAACTATAAGGCAATGCTCCTCAATGTCTTCTTTCGAAAACCACAAAAGCTGAAAAACACGTAGTCCATCGCCCTGCAATTTTGCGATTCTGCTGAGTGCCATTTTGTTTTTCATTGATCTGAAAGACACAGCCATCGTTTAAGACAATTTGAAAATGCGATTTTGCGAGATACATTATACACTTAACAGGTGTCGGCAAAAGCAATCCGGCGCGTGATGGAGCTTCATAAAATGTAGATACAGAGGTTCAGGGTTTAAGATTTCGTGAGAATTTAACTTTCGAAAACCCGTTAAACTGCACTGCAGCTGATGTTTATCTACCCCTCACGTTACTGAAGCTGCTGTGCTGGTATTGCAGGAAGCTGTCAAAGTCGTGAAATGCACCAAGAAAGTACTAGATCTTCCAAGCGAACTTTTCTGTGCTTCAAACTCTAAATATCAGAATGAACTGATATTTTTCAATAAACATAAGAAACCATTTGTGTTTTTCGTTCATTCATTTTCGCACCCGCTTTTCCTCTGGTGAGGTTAGCGAGGGGCAACAGCCTCAGGGGGATTAGCGAGGGGCAACAGCCTCAGGGGGATTTTTCTGAGACATTTCTGGCCACGTGGCCGAACCATCGTGGTTGAGATCTCTCTATTCCGAGAAGTGGCTCAACATTCAATTCGGTGAAGAAGTGGCTCGCTGAGTGAGGTAAACCGGGGTATGCCGCAGTTCGCACCATACTGTTGAACACATGGTGACAGTTTTGAATTACAAGCTCCTGTGTCACATTTCTACAGCACCACTTCCCGACACTGCAGTTTCTGACCTAAGAACAGCCACTGACTGATGCTGTCCTTGCGGTCAAAATCAAGAGCAAGGCGAAGTACATTGTGCTCATTGAGACATAGGTTCTTCCAAAAACAGTGCACGTTTTCACAAAAACTTGTCATGATTTTAATTCCAGTATCTCCAGATAAAAAAGAGATTAAGCTTTAAAAATTTTGCTGCAATAAGGGGTGAAATCTAGGCTTTATGACATCATGTTTTTCCTTTTTTCGAAAATTCCTCAAAGATTTTTGTAAAAGATCAAAGAATCAAACTGTGATGGAATCTCAAACATTTTGCAAAAGCAGTTGAATGTTGTTGCAATAGGGCTGTGAAACCGAAACTCCAATTTTAGGCTCCGATTCGAGTTCCAGCTCCAGGCATCTAAAGTTTTTTGGCTCCGGCTCCAACATCTAAAAGTTTCGGCTCCGGCTCCAAACAAGTGGCGACGTAGTGAACGAATCTTTCGCAACAAGGCGTTATTGCATCATAACCATAAGTTTGCTGCCATAATGTCAGCAAGCTCTCTTAACACAATAAGGGATTTTGCAATTTTTGGAAACATTCAATTACCAGCACAAAAAATTTCTTAACCCACGCTTGCCCAATAAGTTAACACCCTTGCCCCACAAACCAAGGCTATGGAACCGGAACCCAATTTCAGGCTCCGGCTCCAGCTCCAATCATTCCAAATTGCTTGGGCTCCGGGACCGGTTCCTGCTCCGGGCTGCGACTCCACAGCCCTATACAGTGAAAAACATGAATGCCTCAAACGTTCTACACTTCAGGCATATGATCCGACTGCAAATATCGGGTTGCTATAGTCAACAGAAAACTAAAACACACTCGTTACAATAATTATATGGCCAATAGCTGTACATTAGGTAAAAGAAACAGTGAAGATTTACGTTTACGATGTGTCAGAACATGATGCGGATAAAACGCTTACAAAAGAAGAAGAAAAACCCCAAAGACGCAAAATTGTCAAATAGCGACTGAGATATTTTTGACTGTAAGGTTTACTACTTAAATGTTGAAATAAAAAACGTCCTTAATTGCAACGAACAACTATGCGTAGACGTCTCGAAAGAGACCGCAGGCACAGGAACGAAACACATAGGAACGCGTCGAAACAACGTCAAAAACATTTGGCTGCAATCAGATTTTTTAGATACAGCTGAGGTTGCGTTAGCGAGAGTCAAGAGTTTTTTGACCTTGCTGACCGCAAGACATTGAGAGACCGCACCTATTTTATTTGAACACCGTGATGGTCGTAAAGCAAGGTTTTAGTGTATCTCGATGGTGGTAGTAAAGCGAGTTTCTACTGTGTGTTGAGAGACCGTTGGAAAAACTTGAGAGACCGTTTCGGTCTCTCAAAACACAAAGCTCTAGCGAGGATTACTAGGAACGTTGCTCCCTTCTTCAGTTCAATTACCTCCATTGCTGAGCTGCAATAATTCGGTGGGACTTCAAATATTGCCCCAGTGGTTCCCCACCGGGGTGCCGCGGTATCCTCGGGTGCCATTTACAATACTCAGGGGTGCCGCGAGAAGAGACATTCATCAATATATCATTAAAAATGCAGTTTAAAAACGTCATTAATTCTTAAAGCAATTTGCGATGGTTTCGCCACTGGGTGTCGCAGATGTTATATTTTTCTGTAGGGTGCCGCAAACCTAAGAATGGGTTACAATGTGAGGCCCGAATGCACCGGATTTTTTAAACATGCTTGTTGGTACTTAAATGTAATGTAATGTCGCGATTTCGTTCAGTTAGAGAGTACGCAGTATTGTACGCACACACAGTGCGGCTTCAATAGCGCGGTCTCGGTCAAGATGATAGCAGGCGTGCTACTGGGAGCTTGAAACTCGTGTATATCGCAATCGAAGACACAAAACGACATCTCATGATTGAATAAACTTTAAATGTGTTGCAGGCGTTTGTTTTTATATTATAAATATAGTTAATGATGTCATGTGATGGTCAATGGCTCTCACGGTGCATGGCTGTTCGGAAAAGTTGCTGTCAGTGACAAAAGTCCTCTCTAGATTACCCGACCACCGCCCGTCCAAGAAAACCTGAAGTAATAACCAATTTTATTCACACGTAAAATGTGGATTTTCATCAAAAAAGTGAAATTGTCGTTTTTTTCACAATAAAAAAAATACTGACTTCGTCAGTTTTCATCAAAAAGTGAAAATGTTGCCACGGTAAAACTGAATGCATCGGGACCTACCTAAAAACTGCAGGTCTAACGAGGCCTACACTAAAATACAGGACAACATGGCTTGTGTATACTACGTCACCTCTCTACTGGAGGATCATAAATGTGCCATTTTTGTGATCTGCGACCAACAAAACCTACATACGACCACGTTGTGGCCTACGTTATGTTGCGACTTTAATCCGGCAAAATGTGCGTTTCAGCAAACTGCCTTTTTTCCATTCAAGATCAGTGTTAATAAATCGTTTCACTTCAGTTACAAGCAGAAGCATGAGGCAAAAAAGATCAACAAAATTGTTTGGTCTCAAAAGCTCTTGTTATTTAAATTCGAAGCTTCCGTGGGNGGTTGGGAATGAGTGAAATTGATCGATAGGTGATATAACAACAAGACGATTTAGTGACANAAACCTTTGTTGAAAATACGTTTTTAAAACGTGTTAAATTCGTCAAAAATCTCANTAGCAGACAAGTTGTGAAAGCGCAAGCTAACTAAATGCCTTTGCTCGAAATGGTCGAACTTGCAAATTGTCGGCTTACCGCGTCACGTTACTTTTGCAACACCAAATTGTAGTTGCAGATGAATCGTTGTTTAACCGTTAAGCGACCCTGATGTGGTTCGTGCAACGGAGACATCAGCGCGAATAGTCTTCTGCAGAATAAGCTGCAAGCACTTCAGTTCCTGGCTTGCTTACCCTAGCAGCTGGCCCAGTATGTAGAGCAGCCGAGCTTTGTCTTGTGTAGCTTATTGAGCCTCATGCACTGAATCCTGACATATCGTTTTGTTTGATTCAATCCTTGCTTTGGTTCTTTTATTTACAATCGGGTGATTTTAGGTAAGGTGCACTCCAGACGTGTTTCACGACGTTGAACTTATACATCTTCTGATGAGCCAGGGTTTGATTACTGATTTCATCGAATGACAAATTTTAGTTTTTCATGTATAGATGGAGTTTTCTTCGCAGCTGTAATGAATTGGCAGCAGGATTTTCTATACACACGGTGACTACCGCTTGGGTAAGGTAGCAAAAACTTAAATTGGCGCAGGGAGCCAAAAATATCTGGGCAGCTGCAGCGTTGTGCCCGAAAAGTCATGTCTATGCCCAAAAATAGATTTCTCAAATTTCCAACTGCAATGTAAACGCCGAAAAACAGTTGACTCGACCGACAACCCTTGATTACAGGTAAAACGTGCAGTGTTGTGCAACATACACAGAGCTTGGAGAATTGAGAACAAAGCACTGGTGTTACGAGAAATCCTCTTTACATGTATTAAAGGCATAGGCGCAGGGGGCACAAATATCTGGCAGGCTGCTGCCTTATGCCTGAACAGGTATGTTCATGGCCAAAAAGTAACTTTTTCAAAATTTTTCTCTAAGTAATGTAAAGACACATCTAATGCAATGATCACTACCGAAAGAGTTAAATTGACAAACATTTAAAAAAAAGATTACAGTTTTGGCAAAATATTATTTGCAAAACCAATTGATTTATGGAATTTTAAATGTTTGAAATAATTTTTGCCAGAAAGCAAAATAATTTAGGATCTGCAGCCCTCCGTGCATCCCGCCTCGTACGTCTATGTTCTTGGGAGATGTCGAACTACACTAGGTCTTGTCAAAAATGGCGACGTTTGTCTGTACGATCTCGTAGATTAATTTAACCTTCATTTGACTGTTTCCTGGATTCAGGCCCGCAACCAGGGGGGCAACCGGGAAATTCCCAGGCCCGTAACCAGCTTGGGACACCAGGTGTGGCGAAGAGTTTTCTGAGAGGGGCCCAAATTTTTAAACTCTGTCCAATAGCTTTAAACTATGCCCAACACATTTTCACAGGAGGGCGAAAAAATTTTCAGGGGCTTCGCCCCCCCCCCGCTCCTCCTGTAGTTACGGGCCTGGCAATTGCTTTTTCGGAATTTTTCCAAAACATTTTGAAAGCGCCAAAACCTCTTTTAGTTGTTAGGTAAAACAACAATTTCTCAATCATTCCCCCCGGCCCCGCCTGGATTTATCTGTATTTGCTTTATCTCACTGTCACTCATACATGCTCCAAGAAAAAAGCTGCAAATTCTTTAACCTGTTCATAGTGTAAGTGCTTTCGGTACACTGTCTCTGGGATTTCTGTTTGGTCAAGCCTTATCACAGTTGTTTCTTCCCACATCTAAAATAAAGAAGCGTCATTTCCAGGTATGATTTGCATTTCCCTTCACCTGAAAACCAATGGTATCCAAAAAAGATAATGTGTGATGGACTGCTATTTGTTGTGGCGAAATAAGAGCAACGTTCATTTTGTCACGCTTCAGTGCTTCTACTTTGGGTGTCTTCATTCCCACTCAATTGCTCCGAACAGAACGCAAAAAAGCTTAAATCCGAACTTCGAGCTTGGTGGGAAAAGCTGTCACAGGAAATGTCACATCGAAAATACTGTAAAACACGCCTGGTAACAAATGCAGCAATATTCAAGACAAACAGTTTCTTTTTTCTTTACTGCAATACCTAATGATAGCAGCCAGTTAATTCAGAGATAAGAACTTAGAGTAGAAACACCAGCAACCGCTCGATCGTCACAAAACACTTATCAATTATTATTTGTGTCATTTCAGTGTAAATCTGCTCACACCGTCCATCGACCGTACTGGTTTTATTGCTCTATCATTAGTGACATATTAACTCGTCTTTCAAGGGCAAACAATTGCCTTTCGCGGTGTGGTGGCAAAGAACAGAAAACGGTGTTGATCGTCTGCTGCTAGATCAGCCATGTCCAATCCAAATGGTTTACTGAGCCAAAAATTATGTCACTATCTTAACCAGGACCGTACACCGAATGACATACCAATGAGGGCCGCACACTGAATGGCTTACTTTGATCTTAGCAAAGTAAATTTAGCTTAAGCTATCATACTGAAAGTGTTCGAATCCTCACTGCAATGGTAACAGACGTGATAAGGTGGCATTGAGCACCACCTGCATCAAAAATGTCAACTTCAAGATTATTAAAATAAGGATAGGTTGTCAGTATATAGCATACTTATACTACAGCGAAAACCTAAACTAGGCCGCGGGTTGGACATAGCTGTTCTAGATAGATCTGCTGTAGCTGGCCAGTGTTACCCCTGTTTCTCAAATGCGTCTCTAAAACAATTTCACATTCATAATTGGCTACTATCCTTTCTTTCAATATCCTCTGTGCTGAAACATTTTCGACGAAGCAAACAACAGTAAACTTTCATTGATTAGTTTAAACCTTGCAGTTTAGCTTTTAATTTTTCCACAAGAGCGCGCAGTTGCCTCTGAAATATTCCGCGACAGCTTGTGCTCGGCAACCTAGCACTTGTCATTGGGGTGAAGGCAAACATAAGGTGAGGTCAAACGTCTACAGATCAATCACAAGTAGTTGAAGGAATCATGCTGTTCGTCAAACGCGGTCGGCTTTGCTTTATGCATGTTCTGTACAACATCCAAATGTTGACAAACCTAAGATTACTCAACTTAATAAGGTTAACGGATAAAGAAGGCTTTAGCATTCACTGCTAAAATCTTACCCTGAACAAAAATACGATAAAAAGTGTTGTAAGAAGAAGAGCATTGATAAAAAATGGTGTATAGAATTCTGGAATAGTGATGTCATCGAAGGATTGTCATGTCGTCAAAAACTAGTGCGCCTAAAGGCTGGTATGTATAGATTGTCACCAAGAGAAAAATGCGCTGTTATCAAGAAAAAAAGCTGTCATTGAGAAATAAAGCACTGTCGTCAAGAAAAAAGTTAGTCTGTCATCAGCATCTAGTGTGCAAGAAACCAGACCTTGAATTCACGCTGAATTGCAAATCAAATGAATTGGCGTAAACCAAGTCCGCAATGGCATCCGCCGTTTTGTTCGAATACACGGCGTTCCGCATACGGAACTGAAAATGATATTGAAAATATTGTTGTTGCTCGTGAACTTGTTCTGCTGATTTTACCGCTGTGGTCTTCAGAGTAAAAAATAGTCTTGCAAAGATGTCTTGGATTATTTTGCCAGAAACTGCATCCAAACTGAGAATCGCACCGGTATGTTGGATGTTATTACAGATGTTCATTATCGCGGTATTGGTTGGGCTGTTTTAGGTATCGGGCTGATATTTTGTGTGCATTTTGACGATACACAACGCCTTGAAAAAACTCGTCATAACCTGGTTCGAAATCGTTAAGTAAGGCGAACGTTTTTAATACCAGACCAAGTAAGTTTATAAAAACATACTAATCCTCTGATAACAGCATCATGTCCGAATTCAAAATGTTTCATTATGACGAACAATCATACTGTAAATGCAATAAGCTGCGCTTCAATATTTCAATGCAGTAACTTGCATGCATGTAATAGCAACCCATTTGTGCCCTTAAACCACCTCCCCAAAGTTTCTTTTACAGAAAAAAAATTAAGAAAGACAGTCCGAAAAAGGTTGGTTCTAGGTAATAGTAAGAGCGCAGGTCGAACAAAACAAGAAGACAAGTAAGCCAGAAAAGGTGTGCAGACACGAGCAGAGCCCAATTCACGACTCTGTGTTTACCTCTTTTCGACAGATTGGTATTTAAACTTAACATTTTACAACGAAAAATTTAGTGACTAAATTTATTCTGTTTTCTTGTTGTAAAATTTGTTTTTGCTAAATTTTCTTAGGCAATGTTTTTGACAATTCTTTCAATTACAAATTCCGTTGCGTTAAAATTCTGGCACTTCTCTACGAAAGTTTACTTCACTGATGTACAGTCAAAGTCACCCTTATGAGGCATCTGTAGGATTAACCAGATTTGCGTTTGGTCAGATTCTTATACATAACAACAGCATTTGGGGCCAGTGGCGCAGCCAGGATTTTTCTGAATGTTCCTGAACTTATACATAAGCAAAATGTGATGAAAGAACCATGTCCTTCTATCCAGCGAGTTCGGCACAGACATGTAAGTTTACTTTTTGGACTAGATGTCGGTGTTTCCGTTTGGACAAACTTCCGCAGAATGTCTGCGCAGACCGCGAAAGAAAAGCATAAGTGCTTAAACAATCGGTGGCGTGCAGAGGGGAAGGCGAACGGGGCGACGGGCCCGGGCATTCACGGCAGGGGGCATCCAAAGAGTGAAATTACAAAAATCAAAATGCTGTAACTAGATGATTGTTCCTATTGTAAGGCTACTATAACAGGGTGAATGAATTTAAGTTTTCGAAATTTGTTATTTTCGAAAAAATAAAAGCCAAGTCCACTTTGCGACGAAGTTGTTATTATGCAATCCGTTAGTTCTTCCCTGATAACGGAAAGTAAATGGCACAAAAACATAAAAAGACCACGTGAGATGGATCTCGTTGTTTTGACGAAACGGAGAAATAAGCTGAGCTGCTCATCACCACCATCAAGTAATTTATCAGATGTCTCGTCCGCTATTCCAGAGAAGTACTTCACGTTCTCCACACCTTTTATATGTCAGCTGTGGGGCATTCTTAAATGAGTCAGATGTAGCTTAATCAGTAGCACCTAAGCGCAGTCTCAATGCCGCTCTAAAAGCAACCGATTAGCAGAATAAAGAATTAATTACGCTAGCAACTAGCGGCCAGTCACCTTCACGCTGCATATCTTCAGCGTAAGCACATCGAGGCGCCACCAATGCAGCGTTCACTCCGAAAGTAGCCGCGTGGCCCACGGCGCAAGCAAGTG
>JGI24021J15306_10009531_pt1 | contig 12021 bp, 7 predicted proteins | sample Ectturendosymbi1_FD_15306 | JGI IMG/M metagenome (IMG submission 15306)
TTCATAAATTTAATAATTTTAATTGAATTGTATTCCATATTAATATTATAATAATGTAATGGGAATCCCGTGGGATGGGACAGGCATAAATTGCTATGGGAATGGGCAGGCCTCCGAGAGAAATTTTACCAGGGGGTACGACGACCGATACCGGGGCCCCTAGCTTCTGGGGAACTTGTCGAAACTTGCATAGCTTGTTGGAAGAGTAATCAGAATGTAGATGAAACAGTTACCATTCCAAGATTTACAAATATATAGTGGCAACCAGGCCCGTATCCAAGTGGGGAGTGCCATCCCAAGGTTTTTTGTGGCCTGAAAAGTTTGTTTTAACCACATAATGAACACAAAAATCTTGATCCCCTAAAATGTATTTTTCACCCAAATTTACAATTTCAGAAATTGGTGCAAATGTCGCGATTGTTTCAAAAACATTTCGTGCCATCTTCTCAGCACAGGTTTTGATGATGTCATCATATTCTACTTCTTGTGCAAGTTTGGATTCAATCTGACAAGATACACCACACGGGATTGATCGCTGCTTGCACTCAATCAATTTTTGATAAGTTTAAGCTTGCTAAATAATCACTGTGAAGATGCCACAATGGCTGGAATTGTGAGCAAAATTCTTAAGCAAATACATAGGCCTACATTTGGGAAACGTTCTTGAAGCTTGAAGTTGTAAATTTTATTTAGCAGGTCTTGTGGAAGCAATTTCCCTTTTCCGAAATTAGCTGAATGTAAGAAGAGCAAATGCCGCATCTCAGTAACGAAACTTTCGTCGTCCATATCTTTAGTCCTGTCGTCACGGGGGGGATTTGGTGGGTTAGCCCCTCCAAACGAAGCGCCAAGCACTCCCAAATTAAAATATGTAACAGTACAAATCAGTGGAGTTTTTACCAATTTTTCGATGTCAAACCCCCTTATGCAAATGCAAAGCCTCCCTATTGAAGACTTTCTGGCGACGGTTCTGCATATCATTACAATATTGTGTGGCTAGGATTCTCGCTTTTTGTCAGTTACTGCAGAAGAGTGATCATTGTAATTCCATATTACATCAAATCGTTCTTTTTAATGCGTTTCACAGCATTACAACCCATGATTAGCCCTCCAATAACATATTATCAGTAATAACATAGGATATAAAAGTTCTGTAAAATGCTTCTTGAAAGCTTTCCTTCCCCTTTCCAAATGATACATTCCTTCGTAGATCTAAACTTCCTCCAGGAGGAAGCTTAATCTCAATGCCAAGGTTAGATTACTTCATTCCACACAGCTTGCCAATTGTTTCGCAATTCAGTTTAAATCCTGTAGAACTTTTCGAATGTTAGCAACTTCTGTATCCAATGTTGCTTGCCTGGGTTGAATAACTTTCATAGACATGTCTATTCTGCTTAGAATTTTGAACCACACAGCTGACACAAATAAACAAACAAATGACTTCAAATGAGATATTGAGCCATTTGCATCATGCATGGATTTCTGCAGCTTCATTGTCAACAACTCGTCAATGGCGGTTTTTATGCCACGCAAACGTATACAGTTGTACAAAACTTTTGACCCGATTTAAAGATTTTTTAGGGATTTTCGGAAAACTTTGAAAATATGTAAAATGAATCATGTTAATTTATTTTTCAAATCATGTTTGGTTCTATTTTTAACGCATATCATGGCGCTCCGATTTTATGCTGCACCACCACAAACTTCGGGATTTTTTGGTACTGTTCTTGGGATTTTTGGAGTTGCATTTGTGAGAGCCCTGAATACAAGTTGCAATGGCAATGCTCAATAGTTGCAATTACTTGAAACAAGCCTGCATATGTTTGTGCAATTATTATGAAAATGTGTGAACTGTCAGTAAGCGTGCTTTGCAAAACGGTAGCGCATTTAACTTCATACTGGGCCGGCCCTTAGCCGATTGGACCGATCACACACAGGGCCGGCCCTTAGCCGATTGGACCGATTGCTTCCAATCGGGCCCCGCGCTACGCCTACCAACCAACACAAACTTACACTTTCAATTGAAGCTGCTTATGTAGTGCCGGCGCGCTGCCTGCATGCAGTATTTTTTAAACGTGAGATCTGTTGCCAACAAAAACCAGAGTGAATTGCGCGGTTTTAACGCTGTTTCATCAGAATTCATTCTGTGGAATCGTAACACTGTTCATTGTGTTTCGATAATGTGTGGTCCGGTTTTTCAGTAGCAGCTAGTTAAAGCAGAGAAAGCTTGCTTGAGTTTTGAAGCTGTTTCTGTTTCAGCTGTAAGCGTTTCGTACTTGCAGGTCAAGTTTTAAATAGTTGCTACAACATACGGTTCGATAGCATTGGCATAGTCAGTCCAACATTTTGGATGGCCAAAATGTTTGACTTAGGCTGGCAACAGTATTTTTGTTTGAGACACCGCTTCTCAAAGCCCAAAATCACTAGATTTGCTAAACATTTTATTCGTTTTCCTTCGTAGAGATCTGATAAAGCAGCCTCTTTTCCTAATTTGTTTATTGCCTTAGGATTTGCTTGACCATCCCCATTACCGTGACATCCGGAAAAAGGAGTTTTTCTAACCTAAAAGTAATTAAAACCTACTTGAGATCATCAATTCAACAAAAGCACCTAAAAAGTTTGGCAAAGAATGTCCATTGAATCCGAAATTCGCCGGTGCTTAAACTTGGATAAAATTTTGAGGAACTTTACTAATGTTAAAGCACAAAATGAGTTTATCTTAGCAAATGCAATTTCCGTATCGTAGACTGCAATAGCGAATCCGGAACTCAAATTTCAGGCTCGGGCTCTAGCTCCAGACATCTAACGTCTTTGGCTACAGATCTGGCTCCAACATCTAAAAACTTATGGCTCCAGCTCCAAGATGATTTGGTCAACTGAAAAACATGTCTTATGTGTACAATTCTATTAATACACCAGCATAGATGAGGTGTCGCGAAATGATGCGTTTGATGGATAGTGGGACATGGCAAAAATTTTTGAGAAGCCCTGATCTACATACAAAGGCGCATGGGCTTCGGAAAGATTTTTTCCAGGGGGGAAATAGTGGATTTTGACAGATGGTGGGCAAACGCATTTTTCCAGGAGTGGGCCAATAGTGGTGAAATTTCATTTTACCAACTTGAAACTAACAGACGAACATTTTTCTGCTAACAAGTTAAGAGGAAAATTTAAAATTTCAAAATCCAGGGAGCGGCTTGTCACGCTCTTTCGTTTGTTGATGTTTTGTAGCTAAGTTGTGATATCTTATCTTTGCTGGCTGGTCATATCAAGCATGTCGTAAATTTCGCTTAAATCATGGCCAATTGGCCTGCCGTACCCGCGGTATGTACCTGGCCAGAGAGGAGTTACTGAGTGTAGTAACTCATGGATTTATTGGGTGTTACGGAGATGTCCATGGAACGGACATGGAAAGTCTCTGCTGAAGAGGTGGCATGCTTCAGACACCCCTAAATTGGTATTACACCTTCCGGCCTCGCTCTTTCACATCACTCATGATTTCTACCATTATGACTTGAAAATCCTCCTCAAAAATTTTCTGCACAAGCCACTGAGTGGGGCCCCGCAAAAGTGCTTTCAATCAAGCCCCGCATTTTCTAAGGCCGGTCCTGATCACACAGTCTGACAATTTGGCAAGGAAGTGCGTTTTTCTAGAATTTGACAGGCCTCTGTACGATGCATCTCCTGGCAGTAAAATGCGGCGCTGGTTCTTGTTAAACACCCGAGCGTCTGTGCTTATTACAGTTTTACTGCGTGGAATCTATCGACGATACGCTACACATAAACTCTGCTCAACATTATATGACGTGTATAAGGTAATACAGCAGTGACAAATTATTGCAACGTAAGGGAAGATGACAACAAAAACAAATAAACCAGCCAAATTCTTGGGCAAGTTTTCATTTTAATTATAGATTTTTCAAGATTTTAGAGGGCAAACTGGTTAAAACTACTAGCGCTGCAAATGGATAAAGCGACCATAAATTTGGGCTTGGTTACAGAAAATCTTAGCGCGCGTACATTCATCCTCTCGGTCCCCTTAACCTTCCGGGCCCGGGTACAATGAACCTCTCGTACCCCCCTTTCGTAGGCCCTGGGAATGGGACAGATAAATATGTCCCATGGACAACCCTGCCTATACGCTACAGACAAACAGTGGTAACGTTGAAAATACACAACTCCAGTTTGGATCGCCTCGGCAAGGCCTATATCTTGACCCTTCATCACCCTTGTTTGGGCTTCGACCGATACTGGGCTAAATTAACTAACCCACTGTTGTGTAAAGTTGCGGCGATAAGTAGCCTATTTCTTGACTTTACTGCAGAGAGCCGTGGCGAGAATAGATTGCGGCTTCGTTTTCACAAACACACAACCGTTATCACACTTTGTGTAGACTGCGTGGATCAAATATATGTAAGTTTGTTTAGAGCAGCGCTCTTCAACCGGTGTGCGCGGTCCACCCTAGGGTGCACAAAATATGCGTGGGGTGTACCGCTACAAGGGGTTCACACGGGTGTATCACAAACATGTCACACTAAACAGATTATTTCCTCGATTTCGTGATGTGTTTTATGTAATATTGTAGTGTAATAGTCTGTTTGCAGGATGAATGTCATATCACTTTTCATCTCGGCTTACTTTTTAAATAAATAGGGTGCATGAATTCGTCAAAACATCTTTAAGGGTGCATCATAACAAAAAGGTTGAAGAGCACTGGTTTAAAGGACATGTGTAACTTTTGCATTTCATAGCATTTATTGACATAAAATCCAAACATTTTTGAAACGCGTTGAGGGCCTCTAGCCTTTACGTTATCAGCTGCATATGTCAACCAGTCGCTCAAGAATTGGATAAGATCCACGTCTTATACGTGCGCAAGTTTTGTAGACCAACTACGGGAGTCAGTGTCTAAAAAGCAAAGTCGCTGCTCGGCTTCAATTAAACGTGTGTTGGTGTACATCAAAAGCGCGTAAATATAAAAACGCAATCATAATGGCGACCACAGTGACAACTGCGACATTGGCTGCAAAAACATACTGCAGATCTTGCACTTAAACATCGAGATTTTCGCAAGCGCTCTTGCATGAAAGCTTTACGAGCAAATGGTGGCTTTCATCCAAAATAGAAGCTTGGAATTTTACTAAAAACGAACTTAAAAATTTTTTCAATTTAACGAAAATAGACCATATAGGGGGGCCTGGGGTCCAGGCGTGGTGGGAGACCCCATCTGCGGATACAAAATCTTTAGGTAGGGGATGATCGATAACGTTGTTACTATTTCCACGAATCATTAATATTTGTGACGTCACATGTATTAACTCCACTGTAACACAACTTTTTGATGAAACACGATATTTGACAATAGAGATTTGTGAAACTGTTGCAAAACCGGTCACCAGAAGCATCGCATCTTCTTTTTTTGAACATTTGCCTAAAAAAACTTTTGAAAATTTTTTTGAAAAACGTGTCTGAGCGATTCAGGGTTTTCATCACCTTTAAACGCCAGTCCTCGCACAGCAGTAAACTTTGTGACAGAAACTAAACGTTTGCAGAAGTGATTTCCAATATTGGTCGCATTGATTGACCTGATCGGCTAGTTCCGTATCAATTCTTCCAACCGATTTGCATCCAAGGGCGTACGCAAGGGGGGTTTGGGGTTGAAACCCCCCCTTCAGCTTGATATTTTACAAAAACTTTATTATAAGGGGAGTGTATAGGGTTTGATTTTTTCCAAAAATAAAGGGAGTGCGTGTAGAAGAATATGTCTATTATGTCAACAAACTTCGCTTGAAAACTTGAATGTGACGTCACAAACAGCGCATACCAAATACAAATGACCACTATATGCCACTGAATGAACCCCCCCATGAACAGTTTCTGTGTACCCACTGTTTACATCTGCGACTAAACGTTATAGTGGCAGCGATATGTTCCATCGATTGCTTGTGGCTTCGAGGGCCCCGCGGTCACCAAATCCGTCCCTGCTAGTGATGTCATTGAATGTTTCATTGATATAATTTGCACAGAATCAAAAAAGAAGCGAAACAAGCAGTGGCGATTCTAAGGGGGGCCTGGGTGGTCCATGCCCCCCCAGATTTTCTCTTGGCCCCCTGTTTGGCTCCCCCAGTTTTTTTCCTAATTTGCCGTTAAGTTCGTTTGGTTGATGTGGAGTTCTGACGCTCGATCAGTTCCGCAGCAAGGCAAAACAAATTAGTTAATGCACCCTTTGCAAGCTTTATTCGAGTTCACAGTACACGTGGAAGATGACTAACGCATGAGAGTGATTAACCAAAATATGAAGGGACGCAGCCGTATGTTGCCGTGAATGCAGAAAAAAGACCTTAGATCTTTTAAATGCGCGACAGATGACACATAACTCTCGACCTGTTCGAGATACAGTACTTGAAAGGAATAATCCCAAAACTCGCGACACCGCTTTAAATGATTGACGTCAGTCTCAAAGTAATGCGGAACGAAACGCCTTTCAAATGAACGCAGAAACGCAAGGATCGCATCAACAGCCAATCAGAGGCATGAAATAAATCAAGCAAGGACGTCGCGTAGTGGCGAAGCTGAAGGAAAACATAGGAATTCAGCGAACGTTACAGTTGACAATTGACATATACAGCAAAAAACTTTGGCTAGCAATATTTTAAACGATAATTTATAAACCCTCTATAGTCTGCATTCAATATTTCCCAAATGCATGATAAGCTGTGTTGTTGTGTTTGACGGTCGGGTAACTAGACTTGTTTATGACGACACACAACAGTACAGTAGTTGCTCGGATCCCGCGTGAAATTTAGTGAGACCGTGGTCATGGTTTTGAAAAGTTCAATCCGAAACTAAGAAACAGTTGCAAAAATGGGAAGATCGATCTTTCGTTTATTTCAGTGTGAGATGGAATCGGAATATATTACTGTCAGCAGATTGTTGCTTGCCCCAGTAGCAAAAGGTTTTGAAAGCATTAAGAATTGGTTTCAGTTAATTTATCCGAACTTATCCTGGCTGCAGTATTGCATTCTGCTGCCTAATTGTTTACAGTATATGATTTCGAAACATCTTTATGTAAGTAGTTTGTGACTACAGTTTTAAATCTGCTCACACATTTGCTGCAACCCCTAGGATTTTGTACGGGTTTTCTGTAATAATTCAGAAGCAATTCTTTCGCGTATTTCAGCTCTTTGCCCCGGAGGTCAAACATTTCTATGAGATAAACACTTGAAATAATTCGCAAATCATATTCATTGAGTGAAAATGATTTAAAACATGAAATAACTTTGGCAAAGAATGTGCTTCGGAAGAAGTCGAAGCTGCCCATATCGCTCGAACAATTTTTTTATTTATAGCTACTTAAAAAGCTGCGTTTGATTGTTACCGGCAGCTGTAACTCTTCCCGCCAGCGCCACGAGCGCTTCATGCGAGAGAAGTTTTTCAAAAATGGAATTAGTGAAAACAACTCCCAGAAATTCCATGAGCAGTGAAGGATTGGGTAACATTGATCCACTTTCAGTTGACAGGTACCAGCTGAAAAACAGATTTAGATGATTTTGTTGATGGATTTGACAGTCGACATGACAACCGATATGTTAGGTTACATTGAGGTGATGATATAAATTCTAACGTAGACTGTGCAAGGTCTGTGTGAGAATCATATTGCTCATTGTCTATTTGTGCGAATCTCTTTAGGTGTAGAGTTAGTGCGAAGGGGCGTAACGAGGGGTGCACAATTCTTCGGGCGCCGAATGACTGCGGGGGAGCCGAAAAGTCCTAACAATGCCACAAGTACTTTCTTCAATACAATATATTAATATATTTGCTTCCTAAAGACCTCAAAAGTCGAACACGGGGCGCCAAACTTCTTGCCCCGGGCCCCATCTAACCTCGTTACGCCCCTGCTAGTGCGTGTTTCGCTAATGGCAAGACAGTCATGCATCAATGCCGGGTTAAAAAGTCAGCTTTTGAGGATCACTCAAGAAAAAATTCAGTGTGAATAAAATGAGCAACTTTGTTGGGAATATTCTGCAAAATAAGTTTTACGCCTGCTGTTACATCTTACTATCACAGTGGTTCCCAAAGTATGGGTCGCGACCCAAACATAGGTCGCAAAGGGTCAAAAATGGGTCGCGCCGAGGCGATCTAAACCTGGGTTGTATATTTTCACGATTACCACTGCTTGTCTTTGTCTGTATATAGCGTAGGTACTTGAGAAAAGAGTAGACTGCTGACAGTGAAAAAGAATTTAGCAACTTACTGCTAAAAATCATCCATACAATAATTGATTTATCATGTGTTGTTTAAGGCAAGGGTTGCTAGGCGTTTAGCAAATTCAGATTTGGGTCGCGCTCAATAAAGTTTGTGAACCGCTGTACTATCAGGTGCACGCCCTAAACGCCGATGTCCACCTATCTGCGGCGCTGCTTCGTTACTTGAGGTGCCACTGGTGCCGAAACCTCGCTGCTGTTAACTGCACAGTTCACTGAATAATCCTCACCCTACCACGCTGCAGATGGGCATTAGACTCATAATAATAGTTGCATAACGTTGTTGTAGTTGCACCACAATCACAAATGTCCATAAGCTACCACAAAAACGGATTAGTCAGTAGCAACCGATCTGTTGGCAGATGGCTTATTGTTTTGTTTTGCAGTAAGAATATTTTGACGAAACCAGTTGGCTGTCAACAGCCTACTTGTCTCTGTGTCAAGGTGGAATTCGTGGTTGGAACCATTTCGCTTTCATGTGAATTGTACTCACTTTGGTGGAGCTGTTTTCGTTCATGTGGTGTCGGGACAATTGTGTGCGGGAAATGGTGTTTCGTTTCACATGTGCAGTGCTGTGGAAGTTGCATGGTTAGCACCGAATATTCGACATAGCAGTACACGTGTGTGATTGCATCTACACTTGCGTTTAGGGGTCTCTAGTGAATAAAATCGCTAGTTCATATTTATCGATCTTCATAAGTCTAAGTTGGGTTTCGTAAGGTAAATCATAGCAACCTGACCTTCAAAACAACGAAAAATCACCATGCAAGATAGACATTTATGTTGGCCCCCTACTTTTTTCTCGGCCCGCAGTGGTCCCCCAATTATTAAGTTCTGGAATCGCCACTGGAAACAAGACTCACCAACGATATGAAATTCTTGCTTTTTTTAATGAGAGCGGTCCTCCAGAAAGAAGCTGGATGTTTGAAAACTGATGACATTTGCGATAACCATTCCATCCAGAAAATAGTGGACTAAGGTGCAAATTTGCGCGAAGTTGTATAAATATAAATTTTTGTGTTACTTTTGCGCTCACATCGCACGTTTTCTACGCAAACCTTGGGAATAAAGTTGAAATTCAGAATTCGGCGTGCTACGCCTCATCTTTTCGAACAGCTGTTCATTGAAATAAACTGTTCACTATTGTGAACCCGGCATAAGTCCTATTCTCGAGACAATTCAGGAGGAAAGCTTAAGATCTTCTTGTCAAGACTCTTAAGTTCACTTCAGTTTCGTTTCATGTTTATAATTACAGTAGAACTCGTCTAATTCGTCATCGTCTAATTCGTCAATTCGCTTAATTCGTCACTTTTTCGTCGGTCCCGGAAGAATCTCTATCTTTTGTGCGCATTTCTGTTCGTCTAATTCGCCATCATCTAATTTGTCAACTTGCTTAATTCGTCACCTCTTTCTATCCCTGAGAAGCGTTTTGTTCGTCTATTTCGTCATTTGCAGTTTCTCTTTTGATGTCTAAGCAGCTAGTACGTATGGGAATTCAAAAAATTAGGGATCTTTATCTGAGAATTGTTGTACCTTGCAATTTGTTTATCGAATTTATACACGCGTTTCGAAGCGTGCCTCCCTACTGAAAGAACGCGGAAAAGTCCCATAAAGATTTAAAAGGTGCTTGATTAAATGGTGGAGTCCAGATAGAGCAGAGGAATTAATAGTTGTATTCAACCATAACGCCATAAACTTGTATTTTACTGCAAATAAGAGCACTATGTATACGAGTTACTACGATAAAGTATACGAGCTTCTATGATAGAGTTTTCACCTGTTTGCATAATTCGTCAGTTCGCCTGATTCGTCACTTTTTTCTAATCCCTTGAGGTGACGAATTAGGCAAATTCTACTGTAGAACCAAAGTCAATTACAGCAGGTGTTGAATATAATTGTGAACCTTTGTAAAATGCATGAGTTGGGGCCGATGTTAACAAATTAAATTTTGAAAAATTTTTTAGTATTCTGGCCAGTGGCGTAGCCAGCCCAAATTTTTGGAGGGAGGCAAAAAATTTTGGAAGGGTCAAAATGTTTGATTTTAGGCGAATAACACCATTTTGTTTGGGATACTGCCTCTCAAAGCACAAAATGGCTATGTACGCTAAAAATGTGGGAGGGGCATAAACCCGACCCCGCCATGATTCTGACACCTTCGCATCAGCTGGACGGACTGCTGCCATCGCGACAAGCGGAGCAACTGGGCTCCCGAAATACTCTGATAAATCCATTTTAGGTTATATCCACAACTAACGCTTAACACAAGATGAGAAAAGTTCCATAAACCAGTGCAAACGCAATAGGCCTGTCCAGTTAACACAGGACATCTTTCGCTCTGAAAGGAAAAGTTTATTTTTTGTTCTTCAAATAGCTGATGATGAAAAGGATCCTCGTTTGGTAAGATATTGTCCGCCTGACGATAAATTCATGTCCAGACACAGATAAAAAGACTTGCTGGTTGCTTAGACTTCCTCACCTTGGTGGAGACTAATTTATTAGAAATTGAAAAGAAGATACTTTAACTTATTTTCTGGAGTTAGAATTTAACAGATAATACCTATCGATGCATCAACGCAACACTTGTTTGCTAGGCTTTATTTACAAAATGAGCTTTCATTTATAGAACAAAACTTGATAAGGTACAAAACAAGCACTGAAATCTCTCAGTCAAGTGAATGTCTGAAAAAACACGTTTATTCCATTCAGAAATGGTTTAACACGCTCAAGCAAAATGATGGCAGTGACCAACATGTCTATTATGAAGCCACTAAACCGATGGCAAAATGTACAGTACTAAGCTTATGCACAGCGATACAAAATAAGCAATACAAACGTATAGTGGCCTACAGTATAAGTTTCCATAAGATGTTACGAAGAGTTCTTGCATTAAGAGCAGCTAGAAGTGAGCATTTGGGTACGTAAATGCAACGTTTATTTTTCTCATTAACTGGAATAAAAATGCATTGAAAGGTTATCTCTAAGTTCGTTTGAATGATAAAAGTATAGGAAAATTGCATTGAAATCAAGTTAAAAATGCAAATTCAACAACCAACCAAAAGTCACAATAGCACATTCCAAAGCCTTGTTGGATTGATGCAGTCAATGATCTTGCACTCTCAAACATTTTATGTTAAGCCATACTAAAAGGCAGCATCAGGGCTTGCATGAGAAACATACAACGCGTCTCCATAAAGTAGTTACTGACATGCTAACTTCAAGCCATTGCGCAATTGATGTTTGTATCGGAACAGACCGTATAATAAACTTCCTTATATTTTGAGCATTTTTCTGCAGAAGGCAATCCCACTTATATTCAAATTTTGACAAATGGAGTTGTTTTTCGCATGTACTCTTTGGTTATCGTTGTCACACTGTTGTTTGGTTTTCTTAAACGCATTAACCTATTAATTTCAGCATTTATTAATTTGTTCTCGCGTGTTCGATGGATTGATTCACAAACAAATACGTTCAAGAATTTTTTTTTCGAAAAACAAAATTACAGATGCTTGAGTAACCTGAACATTTTAAAAGAATGCGTTACGATGTGGAACAAGCCTCTTGGTACAACCCTTTGAGTTCCGGGATCGCCAAAATTTTGGCCCAGGATTTGCAACGCTATAACTCGCCAGCCGACTGAGCTAGAAAGCTGTTCAAACCATCTACGGCAGTGGTTCCCAACCTTTTTAGGCTTGCGGCACCCTACAAAACAGAAATATAATTTCCGGCACCTAGTGGCGAACCCATAGCAATTTGGATTGAG
>JGI24021J15306_10009532_pt1 | contig 12020 bp, 7 predicted proteins | sample Ectturendosymbi1_FD_15306 | JGI IMG/M metagenome (IMG submission 15306)
ACAAAAATGTATTTGACATTTGCGACAATGCATGGATTTAGTGCATTCTCTTTCATTATGCGCACCTCGTTATTTTGCTTTGAGTTCTTCATGAGATATCCAAACCACAACCTTGCAAGAGAATTTGACATACTGAGCCCAAACAGTAAATTCCCTGCCGTGCCAAGTCAGAAGTGGGTGGTACAGAGAAAAACCAGTTACCAAATACAATGATTGGTTTTTGCTTCAAATGATAGAGCAATGGCGGACAACCTACGGCCCGCGGGACTCATCCGGCCCGCAGCCCTTTTACCAAATTGTAGTGACCTAATGGCCAGCCTAGTAGTTTATTTTATTAATCTGCCCTCTGCACTGTGCTGTGCTATAAATGTACTTTATGTCGCATTTTGGGCTTTCGTTACAAACTGTGAAAATCAGGAGTTAAATCTGATTAAAAGTCAACTATACCAAAGACTTTGCAACAGCAAAAGGAACGGAATTGTTAGTGGACATTTCGGCTGGTATCTTCAAAAGTGGCGTACCTAGGGTTTCTCGCACCCTTGGACAAAGTCAGTTTTGGCACCCCCACCCAGCGTCCTCGTGGCAGCATAGATGCGAAGAATGAGTGGGGAGTAACCGGGCGTCGAGAGCAGACTCGACCCTGCATGTAGGCCTAGTTGTTTCTAAATTTGGCTGAAAATTTTAAATGACTGTGACGTAGCGGATTTCGCGTCAGGACCATTGAATCTTGNAAATCTCTAAATGCCGTAGATTTAAGAATCTAATCGTTTTGCGTGAGGCTATCCATACTTGACTTTTAGGTCACGATTGAACACTCAAACTGTTGTGCTGTGATCATAAGCTTACGGCATGGGGATGCAGGGGATGCGGTCACATCACCAATGCTGAAAAATTGGCCATTATTTGGGCAAAAATTTTCAAAATTTGGGCAAAGTATTTAGCTACGTTCACATGTAAATGAGGTAGTGTGTATTATCCACATTAAGGCAAAATAATGACCAAATCAACGGCAAAATAACAGCCAAAATGGCAAATAGTCCGAGATTATTTTTCCATTCTTTTTTGCCCCTAATGGCAAAACAGACACTGCCCTTGAGTGAACTAGAATCATGTGGCAATTCCAACAGCATTCATCGAATTTGGGCCAACTAAAAAAACTTCAATAACCTTTTAGTTAAAATTAGAAACATTTGAGTAATAAAGGGGCATTTGGGTAAGGTACAACAACTTCAATTAAATTTGGGCAAATGAGAAAAGCTCCAATCAAACTTGGGTGAAAGCAAAAACATTTAGATAAAGTGAAAACACTTGGGTGAAGTCTGGAAAACTGGAAACATTCACCCCTATTCACCTTCGGGCCAAGTGGAAGATCTTCGTTCAATTTTGGGTAACTTCAAACAGCTTCATTCCATTTTGAATAATATACAACCACTACATTTAAAATTGCATACACTTAGAAACATTAGGGCAAATTTCAACACCCTTGATCATATTTGGTTAATTGAAAGAGCTTCATTCAAACTTGGGTACCGAACCATCTGGGCAAATTTGAAAAGTGTGATTCAGAATTGCATACATTGTAAATCTGTGAGCAGATTACAACAACCCAAATCAAAATTGGACCAACTGAAACAACTTCATTCAAATTTGGGTAGAGTTAGAAACATTTTAAAATCTGAAACATGTAGTGGTAACTCAACATTCCAACCAACCCTAACTTTTGTACCTCAAATTGTTGATGCTGTANAGTGTACAACTAAAATGTAGCTGCAGCTGCAAAATCTTTTGCGGTAGTACTGTGCGGTAGCTGTGATATCATACTGTGAAGTTTTCGTGTTTCAAAGTTGCTTACTGTTGTGAGATTTGCAAGTGCAAATATGTTTCCATGAAGCATTCATGAATAGAATTAACTACGTAACTGCAGCTGTAAGATGTTGCTTAATGGTAATGTAACTGTGATTTTATACTGTTTAGGTTTTCATATTTTCCGTTTGTTTCATGCAATGAATTGCATATGCTGTATCTGTGCAAAATTTTATTGTTTCAATTTACTGCTGTGAAGTGAAGTTTTCATGAACAGTAGCAACTGCACTATTTATTGCACAGCATAGTTCACTAACGCTAATGCAGTCCAATGAAGCACTGCTATTTCTATGAAATATTCTTGTTGAGGTTATAGGTCATTTGTCATTGTAAATGTGCATTTGTACACATTCCGTGGTAGTTGATCGTATAAGCTGCAATATTGGCGTGTATCAGTCCCATATTGCTATTTTTTCTTGGCATGCTGTGTTCACTGCACATTTAACTGTATAAACTGGAGTGGATTCTTGGTTTCCTATTGTGATTTTAGGAGCTGTAAATGTTTAAGTAAGTTGTAGTATTTTAATTACAACACACTGCAGTGAAGATTGCCCAATGTGGAAGGTTAAGCTATCTGCTATTAAACTGCCTCCTTTCCCTCTACTTACTTGATACTTGACCTATTTGCAGCAACGTAATACTTTAGATCGTATCCCGATATTTTACTCCTTTTCCAGATTGATTGCCATTGTGACCAACACATATGCACACAACTATGCGAGAGAACAGATCTTAGCTATTAGGATGATCGTGTTGGAAGAATAAGTTCAGAACATATATAAAAACTTGAAAATGAAGATTCTGAGCAACACCTCACACGCGTGGTGGCATGGTCAGCAATTTCTGAGGGATTTTATTGTAATTGGCTAGCATTTTTCAACACAGTAAATACTACCATTGTTCTCATGTAGCTATGCAGAATATTGATTGCTAGTTGAGGTTGTACTGCTTTGAAACCCAGTAATTGGTAGGCCTAATTAGGCATGCAGAAACCTTGATTTTTTTCCATTGTCACATTATAGTTTTAACATTAAGGCTTGCTGTTTATAAGCTATTTGGGTAAAACAAGATCAAATTTGGGCAAAAATGTTTTGCATCCCCAAAAATATGCACTCCCGTACACCTATGATTGCGATATTCCGCATTGCGGCAATACATTCGAATTTTAGCAACTAGTGAAAGAAAAAGCTCCTATCATCTGAAAAGATCTTCAAGAGTCTTAATGACAGAATTTTATAGGAAAAAAATCTTCTGATAACACAGCATAAAATTGACCAGAGTTGCACAATTGTTTTTAAAGCACGATTTCTCAGAACCTGTTTAAATGCAGGGTACCCACTTGTTCCCGTTTCTCGCGTCAAGGCTTGTCACAATTAGCGCTGGTGCGAGCTGTAAGGCAGGGTAGTCAACTTATGGCGCATGAGGCAAGTTGAGCACATTGGATGATTTCAAGCGGCGTATCCTTTGATCGTACTAAAGCAGGGTACTAAACATCCCTAATGTTTTGACGTTTTTTTATTTCGTTCAAATCACTTGTGAGTTGGCTTTTAGTATCTTGAAACAAGCTGTTCATGATTTTCCGGAAGAAAAAAACGAGCCACGTGAAGAAAAGCCTCTTTCCTGTGATAAAAACCGGCTATTTGATTTGGAATTTTTAGTTAATGTTACTCACCATCTCAATCATCTGAATATGTAGCTGCAGGGCAAGAACACGGTGTTTCCTAGCTTAGTAAATTATACCAATGCATTCAAGGTGAAGTTAAACTTTTCACCTTGCAGTTAGAAAATTATCATATGAGTCACTTTGTCTATTTACTGGAGCAGATTGAAGGTGCTGTTGATAATGGCAATTGAGAAACTGCACTGAAAGTATCAAGGTGTTACAAGACTCATTTGAAACTTTTGCAAGACTTCAGTGATTTTTCTAAAAAGAAATAATGAATTTTGGCATTTATAAACAGCTTTCTTCAGTCATTGGTGCTTCTGACTTGAGTATTATCTGGAGATGCTTAATGACCCAATGAAAATTTCTTAGAACTACGAAAATTAACTCAGAGTTGTTTGTTTCGTTTTGGAACGACTTTCACATGTGAACAAACATTTTCGTCCACGAAATTGAAAGCAAAACAAAATGGCGCCCGTTAAGCGACCTGAGACAAAGGCCATAAGAGCCCCTCTCAGTAACGTCCTCCGTAGAAGATTGCCTTGCACTAAAAGGTCTTGAACCACTTGCAAAAATGGGTTAAAGTATGAATGCAAAATGAAAGAACTTCAAGTAAATGGAGAAGGAAGTGATGTGGCGGCCCGGAGATGGCGCCAAATGTAAATCAATGGTCACTGCTAGACGGTGCCCATAAGCAGCAAGTCATTGTGATAGTCACCACAAGTGAATCATCGAAATTTACTTATCACACAATATTGATGGTGCAACCAAGTATCAGTAGAGTGAGCTCTATTGCTGCTGATTGCTTTTCTGTTAGTTTAATGCCCCAAGTTACCACCTTTCTCTTGTGCTTGCTTAATTAGTTCAAGGTGATGCAGATACCTGTGCTAGGACGCCACAATCTCCCCCCGTTGGATCCGCACCTGTCACTGCAAAACACAAAGAACAGTGAACATGACACCAGAATCAGTGTGAGTGGAATACCGGCAAATAACGTCTTATTGCAAGAATTAGATCAATGAACTGGTATTAAGCTGCTGATCCCGCAATCAGGGGAAGATTTCCTATAAAGTTTTGGTTCTTAGTCCCGATTTCCGAGGGGATGAAAATTCCCGTTTTCTCCCCATCCCCCTGGTGGACATCCATGGAGGAAGGTGTCGAGACTGGGGGAAAGTGTCCCCAAGTACGTGTTTCTAAAATCCTGATTTCAAGACACACACAGGGGTATTTAGGACCCTGGATTTGACCCGAACGTTTAAGTAGGCCTAACTTACTTCATGCCATCTTCAAGTAGGCTCTTACTTCACGCCATCTTCAAGTCTCTTACTTCACGCCATCTTCAAGTAGGCCCAAGCATTTTGTCGATTTGCTCGCTCCAAAACCACGTTTTCCAGTTTTCATGTTACGAGCCTGGGGCTTACAAATCACAAAAGCTTAAAACATTTGTAAATGCTTCCTTTATTTCTTTATCAACAATTCGCCGCTCCCCAGAAAGTGTTGCCCGGTGCCCTGGGCCAACCTCTGCTACGCCACTGATGGAGTGACCACGGCGGACGATTTCTGTTGTTGCTTGNTCCGCAGTGTGAAGCTTTGCGCACTGCACGCTCGGGGTTTCCGATCGCAACAGTAGGCCGACCACTACTATACCGTATAAGTTTTGGATGGATATTACTTATGTTCAACAGTTCCTTCACTTTTTAAGTTGCACGAACTGCGTAACGTTAAGCTTATTACTACATAATAAGCGAATACATGGCCGGTTTCTTGCATAAGCTGCCTGTGAGTTTGCTGGAGTCACAGGTCTTCCATATTGTATTCACATTTTCACTACTGTCTTTCTTTCAATGCTGCCGTCAAGTTTTATAAAGTAAAATTGCAAGCAAAACCAGCCCAATTTTGTACAGCCCAACGGCAAATCAAGAACCGTGTTGTGTTAGCAAAAGCGATTTGTATTTGTGATTACCTGAGTAATGCTGAGCAATTTACATTCTGGAAAGAAATAAAAGGACAGTAGCATTGATACAGAACATAGCTTTGTCGATAATTGAGGTTGACCAAAAGAAGGCACGCAGGAGAGGGGAGGCATGACACGGGCATTGCCCACCCTGACCTTTCGAAAGGAGGCCACCAAAGCGGAGATGTCTTCTAATAACAGTAATTTCATGATTTATCAAAATCGAAATTAAACAAATGTAGTGCAGCTATTCGTGCACACAGAGAAGTCCCAATATTTTTCCATAATTTTTATTATTATATATAAATTTAACATTGTAGCTGAACAGAAACAAGCATAATTAGCCAAGTTTTTTATTGTTTTTGGTAGGTTTCTAACGCCCTCACTTATTTTATTTCCTTCACCTGTCCTACCGCTCTTCCGTTGTCCCTGACTGAAAGTGTGACTTGAAACACGTGTAGTTTGATTCAACGAAAAACAAAACCGTGTTTGTTTCAGAACCGGTTCTTGAATTGGGGAACGCAAAAAGTTCGCAAAAGGGAGCGAGTATGGCAGGGAAAAACTGTTGAAAGGATTATTTTCATTGCTTTTATGATTCTTTAACATAAAATCATGTTACTATGAATGCCATAACCAAAACAGAGCGCGGAGAAGGAAAATCTTGGTACAAACTAGAAGTTGAAGCCGATTTGCTATGTTCGTTGTTTTCAACAAAGCCTTAAATTAAAGTACTGGTTTTCAAAACGCAATCGACAAATTGTGCTGGTTTTTGTGTTTGATTTTGAGGTTAGGGTGTGAGCATTAGTGATTCAAAGGATCGCGACTGAAAACGTTCAAGAACCTATGGTTTACAGTATTTTTAAATCTCCCGTTTCTAATTCTATAGCCTTTAAAAAGACGAAACATTTCTAACAAACAGGAGGCCATTCAGCCGTGCGCCACAGACGTTTCAGAGGGGCAGTTGCCACAAACTTTACTCACTAGTAATGCCACTGTCACTGGAGTATTCAACGTCTTGGCACAATAAGCGCTTGTGAATATGAGACCGAAATCTGCAGCTTTTGAGACCGAGACGATACCCTGATACACTGGTCAGGAGTCTCGAAACTCCATCATCGATGATAGCTACACCGTAGTTTGAAGCGTCTTCTTCGGCTTCGAAGAGGACTTCATCTTGGATTGCGATCAAGTGGGTATTGCTTAACATATATTTATTTAGCTTACCAGCCCTTTTTGAAAACTGACGTATCTATTTGACGTTGTGTGAAAACACACTGGAAACACGTCCTAAGATTCTTAGGAATACGAGGTAGCATAAGTCCAACAAATACTATTGTCTTTTTGAGTCTTTTTTCAAATGCTGAAACAAAACACGATAAATAAGCGTATCAAGCGTTTTTACGAATGGTGGAGATTTGGACTCATTCAACGCCATGTTGCACGGCCTACTTAAGAGAGGGCCGGATATGTCACATTCTCCCGTCATATTACAACTAGGGTTGCCAGGTGCGTTTTGTAAAAATACCGGCCAATTTGATTTGCCAACAGTGTCCAATCTAAGCTGTGTCGTATTTCGTAAGCGGCACAGGGAAAACAGAGACAATCAGTATTGTTAAGCCACAATCAATAATTTGCCTGTATTTTGGCTGGCTCGATACATTTCGGGGTGTGTGTGACGTGAAAATCGCACCAAGGATTGCGTCAACAGCAGCAAATAAACTGCGCTGAAAGAACTGTCTAGACAAGATTCCTTGCTAGCGTCAATATAATTTGAGAAATTCTGCGTTAGTTCTTTTTGAAGTCACTGCAAATTATTTATTTTCAAAATACCGGCTTCAGGCACTGATTTTCAAAATACCTGCCTTTTACCGGCCTCTGTGAAATACCGGCTATCTGGCAACCCTAATTATAACTGGAAGTGTCGTCAAGAGAGATTTCAATCAGGACTTTCAAGAGCGTCCCCTGAAACAGTTCGGCCTTCTATTCAGTCACGAGCGTTAGTAGACCTACATACGCGCAAAAATGGCCTCGATTCGAACAAGTGTAGCAAATCTATTATTGGGCAGATCAACAACAACAATCACTGCGAGGTTTATCGCCGCGATGAAATAGGGCAGACCAACTTTGTGTGAATCAAGAAGCCACATGAAGGTCAAATAATCTCCACACTGGGATCAATAAGTTCTATTTTTGATGTGTTCGTATGTGTCTGATAAAGATACCTGCCATGCAAGTCTTTTTCCACACTCCTGGCAACAATGCAGTTCTCATCCATTATACATTCGCATGTGTCCAGCAACTGGTCACCAAAGGAAATTTTCTTTCCACATACCTGGCAACCACAAGGTTTCTAACCAGCATGGGTTCGCTTGTGCGTGGCCGGATTGCTGGCCTGTGAAAATCTTTTTCCGCATTCCTGGCAACAGAAAGGTTTTCCTCCGGTGTGTGTTCGCATGTGTGTAGTCAAGCTGCAGGAATGTGAAAACCGCCTTCCACCGTGCTGGCAATAATACGGTTTTTCTCCAGCGTGTGTTCGCATGTGCCTCGTCAGGTTACCTGCCTGTGAAAACCTTTTTCCACATCCTGGCAACGAAAAGGTTTTTCTCCTGTGTGTGTTCGCATGTGCCTGGTCAGGTTGTTGGCACGTGAAAATCGCTTTCCACACTCCTGGCAACAGAAGGGTTTTTCTCCTGTGTGTGTTCGCATGTGTTTATTCAGGTCGCCGGCCTGTGAAAATCTTTTTCCACACGCCTGGCAACAGAAGGGTTTTTCTCCAGTGTGTGTTCGATTGTGCCTGGTCAGGTTGCTAGCCTGTGAAAATCTTTTTCCACACTCCTGGCAACGAAAAGGTTTTTCTCCTGTGTGTGTTAGCATGTGCTTGGTCACCAGACTAGCACGTGAAAATCGTTTTCCACACTCCTGGCAACGTAAAGGTTTTTCTCCTGTGTGTGTTCGCATGTGCGTGGTCAAGTCCGAGACACGTGAATATCTTTTTCCACACGCCTGGCAACAGAAAGGTTTTTCTCCAGTGTGTGTTCGCATGTGCGTAGTCAGGCTGCCGGACTGTGCAAAGCTTTTTCCACACGCCTGGCAACAGAAAGGTTTTTCTCCAGTGTGTGTTCGCATGTGCGTGGTCACGTGACTAGCACGTGCAAATCGTTTTCCACACTCCTGGCAACGAAAAGGTTTTTCTCCTGTGTGTGTTCGCATGTGCCTGGTCAGGTCCGAGACACGTGAATATCTTTTTCCACACTCCTGGCAACAGAAGGGTTTTTCTCCAGTGTGTGTTCGCATGTGCATAGTCAGGCTGCTGGACTGTGCAAAGCTTTTTCCACACTCCTGGCAACGAAAAGGTTTTTCTCCTGTGTGTGTTCGTATGTGCACAGTCAGGCTGCTGGCATGTGAAAATCTTTTGCCACACTCCTGGCAACAGTGACGCTGTTTCTTTCTATCAGTTTGCATGTACGTAGCGAGGTGACCGGTATAGCCAATTTTTATTTCACAGTCCTGGTAACCATATTTTTCTCTCTTATGAATTTCCATATGTTTAGTGAAATGAAAGTGTTCATTAAAGTTTTTTTTGCACTGATGCCAATAATTTTTATTTACTCCTAGTGGAGTTTTTTTGGGCTTCATCGATGCACATTTTCTCACCATATATTGCTCAACAGTCTGAGGATGCCTGTCTTCAGGACTTCTTGCTCGTGTTATGATGGGCAACGTTGCTGTCTGCGGAGCAGTTTTTCCACAGTGATTCAAACATAAAAAATAATTTTCTCCTGAATGTTGCGCACTAACTGTTGCACGTGACTTGCTTCCATTGTAAATTCCACTTCTATTGTGTTGGGAAGACGTACGTCGAGAAGGATTACGGCGAAGAGTTTCAAACGTCGGCGCACCCTTTGCTTTCCTGTTCTTTTCTGAACCGTTGCTTGTAGGAGTTTCCTCGTGTTTTGTTTTCATCAATGCAGATGAACCACGCGTATACTGTGTTCTATAGAGTTGACGTTGAACATTAGTATTTACTGAAAAACCGGAAGAGATTGTCTTACGACGCTTTCCTGCTTCAAACGATTGACTGGTTTTTGATGAGGTTTCGACGACAAATTTTCGAGTCATTCTTCCGAATTGTCGTAAATGCTGACCTTTTGACATTTTGAATGAATATATCGAGTACATTTTGTTGTGGTGATTGAAAAGCATTTCGACGTGTGATGATTTGTCGAGATTCGTTAAAATCTTTACTTTCCGCAACTGGTTTTTGAAACAACATTTTTTCTTCTTTTCCTTTCCAGTTCTTCGATAACTTTCCTTAGTTCTTCTGTGATCCACTTTTTTTGAGATTTTTTCAACGATGAACATGTTTTTCACGCTCCTTGACTTGATCAGCATTGATCTTTCAGCTACGGTTTCGTCCAAGGCTTCACTACCTGTTGGTCAAATATCCTTTAGCTGGTGAAAATATTAACTTAAAACTTATTAAATTTGATCTACAAATACACAGTTTGTGAATAGAAATGTTCCATGTCAGAAATGTACCTGTTGTTGACAGTCAATCCACGGCCATTGATGATGCGGTTTTATAGTTTTATTGAAACTTAGCGTTTTTCACGATTTTTAAAATTAACGTAGAAACAACAATAATTCCTCGCAAATGTTTCATACTCCAAAAAGCTGCAAAAAATGACGAACTATTTTGAAATCATACCTGAAATATTTGAGCCAGCGCTTAGATCCGTTTGATCGTCATGTCCATTTGAAATGTTTGACAGCGGAAAACTGGAAACAGTCGAAATGAACAAATAGGTAAAACATTATAATGTTCTTATTGAAAATATTTAATTTCAATGATGCATGTTCACGGGCGTCCGAGGGTATTTTTTCCATAGAGGCAATGCCAGTGTTTCCAGTGGTGGCCCAAAAACGTTTTTTCAAGAGAGATTCAGCAGTGGTGAATTTTCATTTTCCAACTTAAAAGTGAGATGAAAACGTTTTCTACAAAAGTTTTAACAAAATCATATCAAATATCAAAAATACCAAGGGGACGAAACCTCTCACTGTACACATTCCGACGCCCAGCTACATGTATTCCACAACAAGGCGCTCATTTAACTGCACATTTTAACATTTGGCAACAGTCTCAATTTTTCAAACGAATTAGATGATACACACTATTTTAATACTTTGCAGCAAACGTTTTTTTCAAAACATTTATGATATACGTGTTTTGACTTGATGATTCGTGGATTCAATGTTTGATTACACACACAAAAAAAAACGTTTTTTGAAATGATAATATAACAATATTATTACTCAAATAATAAAAAACATTTTCATTTGTTTCTTTTGTTTGAATTTGTATCGTTATCGTAGCACATAACACGCTGAATACCACTCACTCGCAACAACTTTAGCTGCATCATTAGCAGATACTGTATATAGAAGCAAACAATTATTTTTACGAAGTTTTTTCACTCGCCTTGAAATTACGTTATTCAACTGGAAATAACGTCTAAGTTGTTCGCCGATGGCTGAGCTGCTTCCGCTCTCAAATGACACCTGCATAAAACACAACATCATAAACATTATAAATACCACATCAGTAATATCTTAAGAAATACGTTTACCAGTGCGTTGAAAGCTAAGCTGTGTTTAGAAAAAACAAACGTCATTAAAAAGTATGAACAAACGCTGAAATTTTTTGCGTATTGTTTCATGCTGCTTTATCACATAGACAATTCAAACAATATTACTAAAAGCTCATAAAAACTGCAAAAATCAAAAAGTATTTTATGGTTGATTATTCTATTCACCTGTAAGATAATGCAAAAACGTTTCAAAATCAAACTGTAACTGAAGCATATGCTTTGTTTGCTTAAAGTCGAAACTCATTACTTACATCTGATATTGATATATCTGTTCGCTGGATTCCATCGAAACACTTCCAAGTCACAGACATTTTCAATTTTGGATTGTCACATTTGAAGAAAAATGGCCTATCAAATTTCTGTAACGATTGGAAATATTATGGAAGACGAAACAAAAAAATTTAAACTCTCAACCAAACGCGTGCTTTTCATCTTGCATCACTTGCAATGATTCGATCTTTCACATATCCACACATCAGCATTAATAAGTCTCCACAGGGGAGACGCAATCAAATCACATGTCAAAATGTTTCAGCAGGAAATCAATTTCACGTCAATTACGCATCTTCAGTTCTGTCAATTGCAAGAAAAAGCTCATGGGTGAAATGGCGAAAAAGCTAAACCAAGATTTTCAAAAGCATGAGAAAGTAAACATTTTCAAACAAAAACATCCAGTTCACCAAAGTTCACCAAAGTTTTGTAGGCTTGTTATAAATATCGAAACTGTGTGCTCTGATGCTGTTGAGAAGCAAGATGGCAACTTCTGCTACAAAGAATGATGTAAAGAACATTTCGGATAAGCTTGACAAGATATCTTAGTCTCTTGTTGATAACAGCACCTCGCTGCTTCAGTTAACTGAAGAAATCAAAGAGCTTAGAAGGAGTCAACAAT
>JGI24021J15306_10009533_pt1 | contig 12019 bp, 5 predicted proteins | sample Ectturendosymbi1_FD_15306 | JGI IMG/M metagenome (IMG submission 15306)
TTTCGTCATCCACCAGCTTCTCATAGCACATTGCATTTTATGACTTTTTATAGATGTTTACAACCGTCGTACGCGGTCCTGTTCTTTTACTCTTCTGTTCTTTGAAGTACTCTGAGTCCTCTTTTTGCTGGCAAAAATCTTTCGTTAAGCTTAGGCCCTATACAACTTTCTCCGGAACCAAGGGGCGAATATGTAACTGACCTCTGTTCAGACTGGTTTTCGCGAAAGTCAACCTTTTTCCTGTGCAGGGTGATGGAACAAGACGAAAAGCTTTTATACGAATTTATTGCCATTTTTGCTCTACATACTGAACTATTTAATATTGTTATCTCATAGCACAAGGTCAGTAATTCGTAGGTCTCATAGCAGGTATTTCCTGAAGTTGAATGCCATTTTTAATTGCTCATGGAACAATAAATATTAGACGTGGAGGCTCAGTGCCATCGCGTATTGACGGGAGGCTCCAGAAAATGAAGTTGTTGGGCCCTTTTTCAGATAACAACCAAAGAGGGTCACGCAATTTTCATTGGCACGGTCACAGCCGCGGGCACCGTAACTACGAGATTTGGGGTGCCTTAGTCACGGCTCTGCAGGGAATAGACATCACACATGCACATGATATAATGCACTGCGTATTACCAGTTTCGTGGAAATCCCATGTGATTGGACAAGCACAGCTTGCAATAGGATGCTATGGGATAGGACAAAAAAGTGTCCTATGGAAAAGCCTGAGTTTTATTATTTGGACAAAAACACAGGAAAGCGCATTTGTAGATATGGCTAACTGAACGTCTCGACGCAGTTTTGCCAAAAAATGTTGACTTGACACGTTATTTATGTAATGACTATTTTCATCTCTGTGGGATAGGCAGCAGCAAAAATACAGAATGTCTTCCTTACACTTCATTTACAAAGTTTAGTCCCCAAAACAGGACGTAATAGCTGCTTTGACATAGGCGTGAGCATCGAGATCATTGGCAGCAAGCATCAAAGTCATCTGATTTTGATTGGGATGACATTTTACAGAAAGCGAATCAGGCACCGTTGCAGTGACTTTTTAACCGGTGCCGACCATGCAAGAGTTTCGTTCTAAATTCTTCGGCTTCCGGCGTGAGTGGAGAGAAATGTAATTAGTTTGCTGATGACTTAGTTAGTATCGGGTAAGTCCGCAAGGAAATCAACTTTGGTTAGACGATGAGCTTGAGGGCAATCGATTAAATCACTTGATTGGCACGCCATGGTTACCTATTTATGCAGCCAAGCAAAAAAAAACAGAACTCTGTTCACCAACTGTTTAGGGAATAACAAATCAGAAAGGATAAATTGGAGGGTACTTGTTGTTGTCCTTGTCTCTTTGAGACATCACTCGATTTCATTAATTAAAAAAACAGGAAGTATGAAAATAAAAGACAAACTGATATCTGAATAAGATTTGATAACAATTTCGATTCCATATAATAAATAATAAATTCTACTAAATAATTTCATTTGAATAAGAGCTGAGGATGCTTACTCAGTAGGATACATACTGTACAAACACAAAATAATGTCTGTTTTCTGAGAAGGGTTCTTTTCAATAGATCCACACTGATTTCTTTTCGAATGCACAAAACGACAAAAGGTTTTCGTGTCAAAACCCAGATAAGTTTACAAATGAACAAAACTGGGTTTTTCTGGCATTCCGAAGGTTTGGTAGTTCTAAATATATAATTCCGAAGGTTTTGTTAGTTCCAAATTCTGAGCCCACAGACAACAACTGTTATGCTGCAAGGTAAACAAGATACGCAGCCACAGTTTCAAGCTGACAAAAGACCTGCAGCCACGGCTCCAACCGCCTCAATTGCATAAGCTTATCTTCAAAAAGTAACGTTGTCCAACTTGACTGAAGTCTTTTTTTACCGTCGAAAAAACTCAAGTGCGCAGAACGTGATGGCAAATGGTCAGGTGATATTTACCGAGACAAATCGCAGAGAAAGAATCTCATGGTTTCGATTTCTAGCAATTTTAAACGGTTTCAGTTACATGCAAAATTCAGCGATTACGTTTTTGCCTGTCACTGAGAGCCAGCGCCATGTTCTAACGTTGCCAGCCATGTCAAGCGATTGTGTGCTTGCGAGCTGTAGGCATGTTAAAAGTCGCAGCCAACGGAGAAGCTGATCATCACCATGCCATGTCAGCACGTTGTTTGAAAATTGTCCTTGCCAAACAAAGGACAGTCAACTGATTAGCGGCGAGAAGTACACACTAATAACAACAGAGGATTTGCACACCACAGGCCTGCAACGCCCGCATCCCTGTAACTTACCCTCTGGCCTTGGTCCATGATTGGCATACAAAGAATATTTCGAGTCTTGTATCCCGTCTTCTTATCGACAGTTTTATCAAATCGATTATCCTGCGAGAGAGTGCAAGTGACTTTAGTGTCGATGAGGTAGGCCACACCGGTGTTCGGAACTCGTCTTATCGCAAATTTACCACAATGTAAACGTATACCCGGGATCACTAAGTAAAAAGAAAGTGCTATGCAAAGTCACACGAAACCCAGGGATTCCTCTAGTAGGCTAGTCTGTTTTTGTTTTTTGCGTACGTTCAAAGCTTGGATACTGGAAAAAAAGTGGTATATGTCGTGAAAGCATGTGGCACAACCATTTTTGGTATGCAGTAACAAAGATTGCTGATATATCATTGATACCAGTGTCTACTAAACAAACACGAACTTCGTAACCTCGTAACCTAGAACTTTAACTGGAATTTCAAGATCGTTGCGAATCACGCTTCTTAGCAACATTTTGAAGTATCTATTGCACCTCTATCTTTGCAGAGGTCAACACCAGTTTCCCCTTTAGTATGAACGCCACTTCCCCTTCAGTAAGTTGGTTCTGTGCACATATTCGACTTGGCCCCTAATCCTGAAAAACGTTTTACGAAGTGAGATTATAGTTTCAATACTAAAAGTGTCGGTATCAGCTTATTTGATTCGTTCATAATGCTGCGGGGTTAACAGGAGAGAATCCGGTGTCAAGTTACAGTTTCTCGTATAAATGTCGCAAAGTAGTTCATAAGCAATTACACAAGTTTTCAGCAGGAGAAAATGGTTGGGGAAAATAAGTTTCATGCACCAACGAATGCACGTGTAAGCAAGATGAGGATTTGTCCTCTCACACAAATAATAATTTCTCATCACAAACCGAACCTCTCTAATTTTGGTTTACACTGGTGACTTGCTATTTCGCTTGCAATCAAGTGACATTTTTACTAGTGAAATAGATCTGCCATTTGATTTAGATGCAAGAATTTTTGTCGATAAAGCACCTTTTTCAGTCGAATGTTTAATCGAAACTTCACACGATGCGATTGCTTCCTGTTTTTTCCTTCATTCGTAAGTAGTTTTTTTAAAGGTTTCAACTTGATGACCATTAAGACATTTTGAGAGACAGCAACTCTTTCATCTGAATAGCGAGATAGTCGTAAAGCGAGGTTTTAGTGTCTTTTGTTGGTGATCATGCAGTGAGGGTCTACTTTATTTTGAGAGACCGTTTAGGTTTCTCAAAACACCTTAAAAAAACAATGTCTACAAGATTCAGGAAAACCTTTCCGCTCTAAAATATTTTTCTTACTCCTAGGTCCCTAGTTTCTATTTTTGTTTATACCTAGCTTAAGTTGTACTAGACCAGTGGTTCCCAACCTGGGCGCCATTTGCAATAGTCAGGGGTGCTGTGAGCTAATGTGATTTTCCATATATCATTAAAAATACACTTTCAAAATGTCATCAAACTCTGAAGCAAATCGCCATGGGTTCGACGCTGGTTGCCACAAATCGTATTTCTCTTCTGCAGGTGCCGCCAGCCTAAAAAGGTCGGGAAACACTGTGCAAAAGAGATGCGCCATTGGAGACATGTCAAGCGCGCGTGTTCTGCCCAGCACAACCCAACAAGTGCCGTTAGTTTCCACTCGAGATCAATGTCATGTCTGCGGTAAAGCTTTGTTATGTGCAGGTAGTTGTCAGGATTCTTCGCATCAGGAGTAGATAGGCCCAAAAGCTTAGTATCACGATTCTACAGTACTGCAGTGCTTTAAGTTGTGCTTAAAAACGCTAAAGGCAGAGTAGCAAAAGTTGTTTTTGGTCTAATGGGCTGATGAACGTAGACAACAAGACATGGCTTCTCACCCGGTACGCATCTGGAATGTTGAGGGTCTTCCCTGTCAGCGCAACGAGGCCCGCGATTCCTTGACCGAAGTTGATGCGGATCTCGTGTTTCCCGACGTTGTCTTCCAAAGTAGAGTTCTGTGGTTTGAAAAAACACACTGAAGTTAAAAACTAATAGCTTTTGGTACATTTCCAAATGACTCCACATTGAGAATGCGACAGACCTCATGGATATTATTAAAGCGGCGGTGCATACCCGTGTAGGTCTAAGATAAATATTGTCATACAAACTATCTCCTGGTTTTTCATCTTTATTTCGTAGGGTTTCAAACACAACTGTTGGAAGGGTTTCGTAGACAAACATTTCGGTATTGAAAAGTTCGATTGGGGTGATGTCTTCTTTAACATGTGCGAATATCACAGAAAAGGACACCGTTGAAGACGTGGAAACGTTCTCGCCGAAAAAAACATGGAACAAAATTTTTCTCTCACAAAACATAAAATTGTTTTTGGATGTTGACGCTAACAAAAAAGTTGTTGTTATCGAAAAAAAGGAAAACCACAAAAAATGCCAAAGCTTCAGAAAGTTTGTCAGCGCTCGAGTATTTGTGGTAAATTTCAAGAAACGTAGTTGAAACGAACACCTTGGAGTGGTTTAAATACAACCACTCTTTCTCGCTAACACTTGACTGTACTTAAGGCATCACATGCCACGTAACGTTGTTTTGAACTCGTGTCCTCTCTGTTGCCTTCCAGCATGCCAGCAGCTCACCTTGTTGACGTCAAACAAACTGCTGACGAGAAACTTCTCTCCGGATTTTTCCCGAACCAGAAACAAGGAGCATCGATCGGCGTCGAGCAAAATGCTGACGTTCTGCGCAAACGCACAGATCATCGCTACACCACAGCACACGACACAATTCAGACCTGCTACCAAGGGTGGGCAACCGGGCAATTGCCCCCCCCGAAAGTTTCAAAACTATGTGCAGTTGTTAGGATTCCTCCCCCGAAAATAGTGCAACAACAAATTGCAATCATTTCCCCCCACGAAGATATCAGCTGGTTGCGGCCCTAGTACAATGGAAGGAATAACACAGATGGTTCAGCAAATTTGCGTAAAAGGCTGAGGCGAAGTTCATCTTGCCTTGAATTTTAACGTAAGGGGAACACTACGTTTGTTTTCGACAGACTAAAATACTTGTAGTAATTAGCGTTTCACCGAAGGAATTTCTGTAGCACCTGATCATTTCCGAAATAAATGTTTTACGGTAAAGCACGTGTTTCCCTCGAAGTCCTTGATCTAAATTTTAAGCCAAGTTCATCACAAAACCTATTCATTCCCAAGATTCACGTTTCGCGTCGCTGAAACCACCAAGAAAATCGCTTTTTGCGGCATTGAATTGCCTGGAGGTGACTTGACTAGGCTATCAACAATTTATCCGGCAGGTCTATGAAAGCAAACTTCGGTATTTCGGTGTAAGTAAAATAACCACTTCGCGTCAACTCACGAACAGAGCGTAACAGAAAACCCATTTGCCACACAGGTCACGTGTCCGGTAATGCAAGGGCCATTTTGCAAAAAAACTATGTATGCAACGGAAATCCAAGCAGAAGTTTCATTCTGGCTTTAGACTTTGAATGAAGTTCACTGTCAGATTTGTAATTCAATGGGGATATTACAATGAGAAACGCCCACCGGCGCTTGCTTAAAATTTTTTTAAATCGCTCGTCTTTGCTATGTACACCAGCCTCAATGAAGGCAGCATTTCAAGGCAAGGGTAATGCGACTGGTAGAAGTAATTATAGGCAACCATTGGTTTTCAGTGATGTAGTGATAACAAACGGGCTACGCGCAGCAGTACTACACGGNAAATTTCTATTTTGCCGGATATTGCAGCCATTTTTGCACCATCTCATATTTTGCATCCCATTTGCAGCTGGTGCTTTCCGTTGCGGAAAGTTCAAATAAGTCGCACAGCTCCTGGCACATGGCTACAGCAAGGTACCAAACTACAACTCTCAACTAGACGGANTATTTTCATCATGAACCGCATTGGAGAGTTGTGCGACGTAGTAATAGGCAAGCATTGGTTGGTTTTTGATTACGAGAACAAAACTCAAAGTTTCAAAATCGACTTGATGTTTTTCGCTTGCTGCGCACTCTACATGGATTTTTAAGTGGTGAATAGAATCAAATGATCTCGATCGGTTCGTTTTTCCTTGCTTGCAAAAGCACGTGCCAGTGACGCAGGCAACACAAAGATGAGCGAGGATGCAACTTTGCTCGCCCGATTTGTGAAACAGACTTACCCATAAACATTCTCTGAGTTGCCTAGGTCAGTGGTTCTTAACCAGGGGGCGTGACACCTTGAGCGTAAGGTTTACGCACTCTACAACATAGAACGTTTGACCAAGAAATTTACAAATGATTTACCATTGAATGCATTTGTTTTCACAGCATATTCAGTCAGGGGAAATCACGGGAAACAAATGACAATTACTTAAGGGAGGTGTGGTAGAAAAAAAGGTTAAGAACCTCTAACCAAGACTGAATGCATTTAAATAATTCTGCGTGAAAAACAATAGCTTTAAGGACGGTCGTGAAAGTCGTCAACAGCATCCGTTCATTACCTGCAAGATGCGATGACTGACAGAAGTGACATCGAGATCCATAGCGATGTCCATTACGAGGTCCATTATCATGTCTCGTTCGTCAACCACAGGCAAACCGCCGTCTGTGTTTGCCGAACCATTTTCCAACGACGGGTCAACAGGCTTTCGAACGGTCGATATTCGGCGAGGCTTCTGCGCAGGCATTTTCCTCCGAACCACGGGCGACAGGTTTTCGGGCGTGTAGAAGCTGGGCGATCCGTACTCGTCGTTGCGTAGCATCTGTTTGGGCGGCAGAAACCTTTCGTGTATTTCCTCGTGGCTTATTTTTCGGATCGGAGTCCGGCGTCCGGGCGAAAGCAGATCGCTCGAAGCACTCCCAGGTCGAGAACGCTCTTCTTCACCTGAAACATCAATCGGATAAGGCGGTCAAGCCTTTCAATATCACTGGCCAGGGCCAGATTTAGGGGAGGGCAAAGTGAGCACCTGCCCAGTGGCCTCCACAGTCAGGAGCCGTGAGCCCCTGGCTAAGGCTGGTTTAACATATTTACTGTGAATAATCATAAATATAGTTAATAACAACAGTAACAGGAAATAAAGAATTTTGTATTCGTCTAACAGTACAATCATTTAACTAAGTTTAATGTAAGATTTTACTTATTATTACATATTTACAGCTAGCTGCTAATAGTATTTTCTTGACCTTGAATAACACTTCCTTGAGGTACTGAGGGCATCCACATGTCTAAATCCGTCCTTGTCACTGACTGGGTTTATTGTTTTCTATTCCAACCATCGCATGTTTTAGTGTGATGTCCGCCCTTTTTCTTTTTCAGTAAGCGTTTAGTTTTTCAGTGCATAGGTTGTATTGAAAAACAAAATAGATTTGTTGCATTTTCGCATTCAAAACTCTCGCGCGAAAACATTCAAACAGTGTAAACGCCGAGTCAAGGACTAGATTACCGCAGCACACCCTTTCAGTCATTTCGCATCACGTCGTATTTCCCCTGAAACACACCCGACCAGAGAAAGAAGGGCGTTCAGCGAACCAATACCGAATCAATTTTTGTCAATGCTTGGGCGAACAGGTTGGACATTTTTATTTATTTTATCAAAACAGTCACACCGTAAGTACCTGTCGCCGTCTGCCGTAAAAAAAACTTCCATCGCGAACGCAAGACGCAATTTAACAAAAACATCCAAGGAAAAGCACGACAACAGCGTATTGGCCTTAACAACTATCCTTTAATACATACCAGATTGCCCCGCTTACCCATGTTAAAAAACAGTAACAAGCCACACTAGACATGTGCGCATTTGTTTCACTAGCTTATTTTAAATCTGTTATGCTTTCGTGAGGCTTCATTTTTAGCTCACTTTTTGCCTACAGGCCTGTGCAATAGTAAGAGATTGTGGCTGTCGCTGAAGCTTTTTGTAAGAGTTTGTTCTCCCATCATTGTTTTCACTGCATTTACTGCATGTGCTAACGCGTGTCCTCAGTTGTCAAGTGCAGTGGTTCTTAATTAACAGTGTCCCGAATGAAAAATCTGGGGGTCCCAAGAAGGAATGCAAAAGTGTTTTCTATTAACCTTCAGATGCACAAACAACAACAACAACAACCACTTTCATTAATGACATAACCCCAGACGAGGGATACCCCAGTAAGGCAGTATCTTCATGGAATAGGGTTGGAAAGTTTAATAAGCATTGGACTAGTGCGCGTTTGTCGTATATCGTGAGCACTAATCCATGGAATATGAACGATGAGTTTGCGATAAAATAAATCAATGTAAACACAATAACGTAAGAAAAACTCTTCGCTACGGTCAAATTATTGCTGACTTACAAAACTTTGGTGATGGCGGCTTGAGCTCACCGATGGTGATTTTCCGTTCACCGGCAACAATCCTCATAACCCGGTCGGCGAGCCAAGCATTGACCAGGCCTTGTGTTGCCTTTCGCAGGAAATAATCGTGAGCAAAGTCGGGATGATCGTCGAGCCAGGCCTCTGCGACAAAAACAACAAGATCTACACAGCAAGAACGCCCAAAATCGATGAGTACGCACCGACGGGTCAGTGTCTTTGCATTGGTGTGGGATAACCGACAATGGGAACGTTGGCAGATGTTCTTGGAAATATTATGAGCTGCCTCGTTAAACCTGGAAATTTCTTCGACGTTATTCATTAAACTTGATTCAAGTGATACATTTGTGAAAATATGATGAGGATTTCCCCAGGAACCGCTACGAAAAATGTCAGAAAATTCAGAGGTTTCTGATGCAATTCCGAATACAACGTTTTTTGCCCCTCCTAATCTTGGAGGATTACCAGCACGCTCACCAAACTTGACTGTTGTGGTCATTTGTAAACTTCTTACACTCTATTTTGACTTTCAGCTCAGTTACAAACAACTTTTAGTATTAGTCACAATTCAGCAGGGCGCAGTTCACAAACGCACTTCTACTTTCGCTTTCAAATTGCTCGTCCTCACCGTAACGACCAATCTATAAAGCGAACTCTTCAATGTCACAACACAACTTTCTCGATTCGGATATTTTTCATACAAAGGAAAATAGAAGAGAAATCAGAAAACTTTCACGCCTTTGCAAAAGCATTTGCAACATTCACGCACAAAATGACTTTATGCAAGATATGCATTGCATCTATACATACATAATGCAAGATATTTACTGATATTTACTGAAGACGGATCCAAGATGGTGCTGCATGCTTATTTTTGCATAAGGATCAAAGATGCAGTTATTCAATTTTCTTTCGAAAAAGGTTTTATTTTTATCTTTCATGCGTAAGTTTGTGTCTGGAAAGGAAAACTTTATTTGATGAAAATCGTTTTTATTACCAAAAACTTAACTCTTTCTTTGTTTGCTTTCCTGTTCTTCCTTATGTTGCTCTTTTTTCAAAGGCAACCCATGACCGACTACAAACTTAATCAATCAAATTTTTTTTTGAAATCAACGGCATTTTGAATTGGTTTCACAAGTGCTGACGTATATGAAGCAGCCTGCATGTAGGAAAGACCATTTTACAACGCCAAATCTTTCAAATTCGAATCCTAAAAGATTCAAATTCAAAACGTCAATTTATTTCGAATAGTTGGAACCGAAATGATAATAACCACCAACAAACGGAGATGGTTCCTGGGCTTGCTATGAATATCTGCCCATTCCCGCTGTATCAGCATCTGCAGAATGTAGTTTTTTACAGTGCAAATTTCACGGCGTCTGCTGTACAAGCAAGTTTGAGTAGAAAAAATTTGGAAATGCTAAAGATTTTGCATTGCAAAAAGAACAAGCCATGAATTTATCATATCGCTGATAAGAAGCGTGACGTATTTTCGTCAAATAAATGCAAGCAAGTACACTGGAGTTTCACGTTTGAAAATTCTGGAAATACATTCTTCTATATTACAGATTACAAGTTGTAGATTTGATTTTAATAGTTCTAGTACTATTTTGGAATGCCCATCCCCACCTGTGAGCAACGCAATTTTTCAGTTGTGCTTACTCATGGCATCCATAAAGCCAGAGGTGCTCCGAACAAACTACAAAAATTTTGATGAGTACTCAGGCACACACAGCAGCATAGATATACGTGACTCTTTCTTGCTTTTATCTTTTGCAATGATTGCGTGCCGAATCTATAACTAAAACAAAGGAAAATATAACATTGGCAAACGCTTAAAAATCAATAAAATGATTAGCGACATGACCTGACCGTAGCAAGTGAACCTAAAACTGCACTGATGTGGGACAGGCTTTTGCAACTGATGCAACAGATAAGATTTCAATACATACGCATATCACTATTCAACGTCACTCACAGCGACGAGCCTTAACCCCCACAAGCGGAATGACGATAGCAAATCATCATGCTAAAAAACGCAGAAACACATACGTTTATGGCTGCGTTGAACTTTGAAGCACGGTTTAGCTTAATATATATGTCACTCACAGCAACAAACTTAACATGGGTGCCCATACCTGTTGTCTTGGACATCCGCATACATTTTTCCAGGGGGGGCAATGTCGAGATTTTACCTATCATTTCCAGGTTGCTGACAATGCAATGCAAATGTACGTTCACAAAACGCTTTACTCTTTCTACACCACAAAGAAAATGCCCCATGTTACGGCAAAAGTCACAAAAATGCGCTTCGTACGCAGCAACAACCAGGTACATTGCTATAATTTTCACAGTAGGCCATCTGCAGATTTTTGAAAAGCAGGGTACTTCTTTACAAGAAAGCATTGCCACTGTCTTTAAAGAAAGAAGCGTTTGGCATGGTCTTTAAGGAAACCTGGTCAAAAAAGATCAATCCGCTCGCAAGTTTCGCAACCTGCCTCTGCAGGCAAAGGAACGGACATGAGTGAACAGCAAGCTCACCATTGCATAACACCAAGAACTGTGAACCGTCTTTTTGTGCAGTGTGTCATACCGCCAAATAAAGGGTCATGACAAGATTTAAATCTATTAATCGGAATGAAGCTGCTGTCGTCAGATTTTTTAGAACTTTTTGGTTCTTGATCTCAATCTCTAGGGGTCAAATGTCCGTTTTGCCAACCCCTGCAGACGCCCATTGCCAGCGTCACTTCGAAACAGAGCTGTAACGGTCTTTGATTTTGTCAAGAGCGACAAGCATCTGGGCACCTGCTCAGTAATCAGAACTAAACCTCAACAATTAAAACGTACCCCCACAATCCTGCAGACGTATTCTAACAAGTCACGTACCTTTATACTGTAAAAAATAAGCCTGCATAAGCGTAGTTCGGTTAAGCTGTTCACTCAGCCACATTGGTCACACACACAGCCTCACAATAACAATGGACTTTTCAAACGTATGGAAGCACTGCTACAGATTCACTCATGCTTCTTTTTGCACAATACTGCGTGGTTAACCGCTTTTAGCAGTCACTGTCTCGCTGCATTACCTGCTAAGATGACTTGGCATATAAACTGTCATTTTGCAAGAATTAAATCAATTAATCAAAATTAAGCTTCTGTATTCAGGTTTTCTAGGTTTTCGTTCTTAGTCCAAATTTCTAGGGAAGGAAAACGCCCGTGTTCCCTCCCACCGGACACCCATGCTTGTCCCTGTTGTGCACGTCAGGGTTGCCATATTGGACTTTTTTAGGTCCAAATTTGCAAAATCTGGACCATTGCAATCACGTTTGGACCAAAAAAAAATTATTTGGACCTTTGGACCTTTCGAGCTTAAAGTTTGGACCTTTTTACGATTTTAA
>JGI24021J15306_10009534_pt1 | contig 12019 bp, 6 predicted proteins | sample Ectturendosymbi1_FD_15306 | JGI IMG/M metagenome (IMG submission 15306)
TAAACAAATCCTTTGTCATCGTAATAACCGACATCTCCAGTGTGCAGCCAACCTTCTGCGTCAATAGTCTCGGCAGTCGCCTTTGAATTCTTGTAGTAACCTTTCATAACCTGTCCAGTATCACAAAATGTGTTTTAGATTCTGGTCGGTTAATTATGACAATGATTTGTGATGCGGAAATCAGAAAACACCTGATTTGTGTTGATTGAAAACAGATTCCCCATATAGTTACAGTACACTTCTACAATAGAAAGATTTTATTTGAATAATAATAATTAAGGACCAAGGATGCGTATAGTCTTCAGTGAAATCTATTTCCTGTTAAAACAGTGGTTTTCACTCTTTATATGCAGCGACCCATTTTGCAACACAATTTAACCTAACGACCCCCTTCCGAAAATTTCCAGTGAGACATATGTAATGCAGTTGTGTTTGCACAATAGAAAATCACAATGACTAAAGAATAACGTACGATATCACTGTGTTGAACAAAGACTCATATATAATCATGAGCATGGCAGCATCAGTTAGAGACCCGGGCAGTATACAAATCACTCCGCTGCACAAGCCAAAAATAGAATCACTCCCGAGTTATTTACAAACACAGCACATTCTTACGTCACAAAGTTATTCGTGCGTTGCCAAACGCAACAGTACTGTAATGGTCATCAACACACTCAAAACTTTGTAATGGTCATAACAACACTTAAAATGATTTTGAATGAAAAAGTAGGCGATCATTTTTTCCAGGTGATCCCATTATTTTGGCTACGACAAGAAGTGGTTCCATATAAGAAATGGATAATGTACAAGCATTTATGAATATTTTTATGAAAAACTCTTGCGACTCCTAGAAAAAAGTAAACAACCCCTGCGGCGTCGCGATCCTCAGGTTGAAAACGACTGTGTTAACAAATTGCGCATTGATTCATCTTCATTGCTTTTGTGGAGACTAGTTACGTGAAAACGATTATGTAACAGTGTACTTCAAAATTTTTTGCCTCATCCACTGCAGTTGGTACGAAGATCGACAATTAGAACAATTAACAATAAAAAACGTCACAACACATACCAATGGTCCTTTGACGCAGAGTTCACCAGATTGATTCGCAGCAAGCTCTCTTCCAGTTTCCTTGTCAATTACCTAGAAATTTGTTATCCATTAAAATCTGCAGCCTCTAAATGAACAGCTTGTTTTCAGATTAACGCAAATTGCAATCAGTTGCTTTATCATTACAGCAATGTAACCAGCGGTGTAGCCACAGGGTGGAAGGCGCGGCTGCCTCCCATATTTTGGATGGAAACTATCGAACATTCCCAAAAAAATATCACAAACGCGTGAAGACAACCATTTATTTAACTAAGCCATTCTCGACCTTACAAACAAATTTTCTGACTACACGCTTGGTCACAATCCGCTGAAAATTCCTGATAGAAATTGGGTTTCTTTGCTGTGCTGTTCTATCAATGCATTGAATTGTCATAGGAAAAAGGTTTACAGTAACTTGTTGCAGAATGATTATAGCCCAGATTTCGTGAATGTCTTCAACTTTATGGGTTCAACCAGTGTATGATTTTCATCGCCACTAGAATACCTTCTATGAAAAATGAAGAAAAAGTGTAACTTGGTTTGTGTGACGTCAACTTTGATCACAGCCTATACCAGAGGTTTTCAACTGGCGGACCTGCACCCCTCCTCCTCCACCAGTGGGCTCCAAGGTGAGATAAACATTACTGCATTCATCCACATATAGCGCTCATTGTTTTTCACAAAATATTGGTCCAAAACCGTGGGTGAGTGTTATATGCACAGGGATAAGTCTCTTCCATCAGACAAACGCGGTTACCGATGTTTTGTTAGAATTATCACTAAACACGCTCATCCGAGAGAGAACTATGCTCTCAGGCAAGCGCATGTGATCGTAGCTTTTGCTTTCAGCACCTAATATCTTGCACATGAGGTGGACATGATTGACCACTGTTGTATGAACTCGTTTGCAGAGTAGTGCGGAGTAAAAGGTGGTTTATGAATGTTTTGGAGATGGAAGATGATATGATACGTCACGGAAATTGTTAGATTTCTGACTGGAATAAAGTCACATCTGTACGGGCTTAACATCAAACTGCAAGCAGAAAAACACATACTGTACTTCATATTTTGAGCTTTCCAGAAAACAATGGTAATTTTCAAACACGATGTTCAGAGCAGCTTTTCATTTCCCAAATCTTTGAGCATGCAGCGTAATAACGAGACAGAATACAGATACAAAATCTACTTAACAGTTTCATCAACACTAAAAAAGCCTTCAAAAAACTATGAATTTTTATTTTGAGACGTTTCGGATTATTCTTAATCCATCTTCAGTCAAAAAATAAAGCAACCAAAAAATGAAGATGGATTAAGAATAATCCGAAACGTCTCAAAATAAATATGTATAGCTTTTTGAAGGCTTTTTCAGTGTTGATGAAACTGTTAAGTTTATCCCAATTTTATGCTCCAAAATCTACTTAATTTATTGAGAAGTTGATCAATAATTTTGAGGCATATTTTTACGATTTTGCTCTCTGTGAACTGTTACTGCTGTTAATTCAAAGTCCCGTTCTAATGACAGAATTTTCAGTCGAAACAAAACATACAGGCAAATGGATAGATGCTGCAAAAATCTAACTGGAATTAATTGACGACCAGGAGAATGTAGCTCAGAAAGTACTCCGTGATTGTGCACGAGAGTTTTGGTCAAAGGATCTACTGCCAATTATTTTACCTTCCAAGATTAATACTTCATATTTTCACTACGCTTGTGCCCACTTATTACTGTGAAACTGCAGTTTAAATTATGAACTTCGTAAAGAATAAGTTTTGCTCCTGTATGACTAGTAAATGCAGTTTTTTTTTAAGGAAAATGTTAGGTCCACGGTATGGACCTGCAGGGACACGATTTCTCTGATTCTAGGGACCCAATTTTCTCTGATTCTAAGGACCCGATGATAATTTTCTCTGATTCTAGGAACCCGATTTTCAATTCTGGGGACCCGAATCGGGTCCCTAAAACACCTTAAAAAAACTGAGTAAATGTCTTCGACTTGCAGTTACATTCTTGCAACCAAGATTTCGGCAACTGACAAGGAATGCGACAAGCAATTTGTCCCCCTAAACAAGCATAACAACCAACGCTAGAAGCACCTTATACTTCCCTAACTTTTTTATCCATTCACTTCAGTTTTCTGTTGCTTTTCACAAATCTCCATTTTTCTACCAATATATAAAATTTCTGCATGTGAATGAACAAATGCAGTAGTTACTGGTGCACTGTTTAAAAGTTAGTTCATTTTCAGTTCTTTGTTATCACCTTACAAAAACCACCTTGCCATGATTTGTGCCTAAACATTTTAAACATTTTGTATCTTCTTGTTCTCAAATTATCCCCTGTCAGAACCGTCGCCAAAAAGTTTAATAGGGGAGCTTCACGTTTGTGCAGGGGAATTGACATGCTAAAAAATTGGCAAAAGCTCCACTGATTTATAGTGTTTCATATTCCAATTTGGGGGGTTGGAGCTTTGTTTGGGGGGATAGGTCTACCAAAGCCTCCCGCGACGACGAGACTGTCCCTGTGATATGTTCCACGTGTCTGAGCGAAGCCAATAAATAAAAAATAAATTTTGTATTTCATTTCAAGACGAAAATCCAAGTCTTATTACATTTTAACGAAAATAGTCAAAGGAGTGTAATTCAAAACCCAGTATTGGCATTCTCATGGTTGCATGGAAACATACATCACCGGACCTCAGTAAACAGCGAACTTGCCTCAAAAAGGAGTAGCCTTGGTCCATACACTTCAAGAATTTTTTAAGAAAAACTCTGCATTGCCTTCAACTATACTTGAAAAACCCTGTCAGACCGCAAACATCTTTTCAAAAGAGCTGTCCCTATTTGGCGTTATTTTGTTTTCTTGTATTGTCACACGCGCGAGCGCATTTGCGACGTGGCGTTGGTTGTTTGCGCCTCCAGCTTTGTTCAGAAGTTCCTGTTCGGTTGACATCGCGCATGTTGTTTCATTTACTTTTATGTCGCTTGATCGCTCGCTGCGGACTCGACGAATAAGTTTAATCAAGCCTTCATTAGGTCACATCAAGAGCATTATTTCTGTCAACAGTCATTTAAGGACAATGATTCTCATCATTTTTATAGCTGCGGACGCATTTTAGTACTGTACTACACATGGGTGCAATTAGGTGAGGACCACGGGGGACGTGTCCCCCCGTGCCATGTCCCCATAACATTCTTCTCTTTAGTTTTGTATTTACACAAGTTTAAAAATTAAAAGTGACGTTTGTCACGTTTTGTGTGAAGAGCTTTTCATGTTAGATGGTAAGTTACACATAGCTATGCTGATGTTGAAACAGTTTTGTGTGGTATCACTGATTCTGATACTTTTGTAAATTTTAGCTTAGGAAAAAGCAATCTGCAAGTTTCTAGATACCGCAAACGATTTAACTGCTTCCGTCTGACATTTTACCCTCTGTGGCATACTGTAAGAAACGCCATTGTCTTGAAGCAATTAGAGTTTTTAACAGCTGCACATGTGAGAGACCACAATCCAGCCATGATCTGATTCGTGCAAAAATGCAACTGGCTGTGACGTTGGTTGTCATGGATTCAGAAACAGACAGCGTAAAATTTGCAAGATGCAAGTTTATAGTGTTAGAAAATTACATTTTCAGGCAAATCTCTGCGAAGTTTTTGCAGGAGACAAAAAGCAGCACAATTGTAGAGACTTACTTTTACGATGGGCAGTTTTGCAAAAGACTGTCTTCAACCATTAGTGAACAGGATTTCAATCAAAACATTATAGAAGTATTGACTTAGCTGTATATTGATCTATAGCTCAACAGATAACCAAATAGCCTATACCAGGGCTACTCAAATGGCGGACCGCGGTCCGAATCCGGACCTTTGGATGCTGAAATCCGGACCTCATCGGCCTATCAAAGGTGTTTATCGCAAAATCTAGCGATTTTACCCGTGCTTCTGAGTCATTAACTCGTCATTAACTGTATAATTGTTGACCAAGCTGTTGCTAGCTATCGTGTAGAGCACACATGAGTTGCCCGTGTTATTCTGATTCAAATCGCATGTCATTGCAGTGTGTATTCTGGTAAAAACAGAATCAAGGCAAGAAAATTGCGATGAAGCCATTCCCTTGCCTTGGTTGCATTTCATTGTTTGTTAATAACAACAGTGAAATTCAAAGTTGTTGCTTTAGTGAAGCGTTTGCGCATAACTATTGGCACATAGAGCGCTCTAGCAATTCATAACGTGGCTGGAAATATGTTGGATTTTTGGCTGATGTAATGTCTCACCTCAACGACTTGAATTTTGAACTAAGAGAATTAAACATAAAATTTTTGTTTGATTCATGCTTTTCAGAAAAAGTTAAAAATTTTTAAACATGATTTCCAAACTGAGCTCAATCATTTTCCGAGACTTGTGAAGCAAAGTAAGGGCAAAAAAGATACCATATATGTTCAGTTTATTGAAAAGTTGATTATCAACTTTGCATACGATTTGACGACCTTTCTCTTCGAAAGCAGTTGCTGCGGTTTCTTGGAAACGCTTTTTCCGTGACAGACATTATAGAATTATCACTCATAGAAATGGGTGGACGCAGCAGAGTTGTAAACGCACCTCATTTTGAAGCCTGAACCTGGCCCGAAAGCACAAGCCCAAACCCGACCTGATCCCGACATTTATTTTTGAAACCCGATTTAGGCCCTGAAAGCCAAATTTAAAGAGTAAGTCAAGATATGCGCAACTGAGGGATACTGGTGACGTATCGAAGTAAACATGACTAAATAATTCGCAAGCAATCATTTTTTATTGAAGATTTATTCAGCTCGATTGCTTCAACAGTAACTGGCGACAAGTGTCCGTCGTAGCGAAAAAAATTTGCGTGCAGGCCCGAAATCGCCTGAAACATTTTGACAAACTTAAGCCCAAATCCGGCCCGAAACCCAGTCTGACCCGAGAAATCCGGTCCGACTTACAACTCTGGGACACAATCAAAATTCAAATAGAGCTATTCAATGTTCCCTCAAAGGTGGGCAACTGCGCAGTGCCACCAGAAGATTTGCACAGTGAAATTTCTTGGGCACTTGCAACATTCCAAAAGGATAAGCTGTTTGAATTGCGTGGGTGCTTTGTTTGTATTTGGATAAGATTTTATACTTATTCTAATAAATCAAAAAGTTTGCAATTCATTTAGAATTCTGATAACTAAAATATTCATGCTCACTGAAATGAACTTTTGCCAGGTTTAAAATTTTCTTAGAGGTAACACTGAAGCTAAGTCAATTCCAAGAGAATGTAGCTGTAAAAATGTTTTGTGATTGCACATCTGAGAATTAACTTTTTGGTAAAATGAAGGAATCTCAATTTCCCACTCTTCGCAAATTAGCAGTGCAAATTGTCATCATGTTTTGATCTGTCTACTTGTGCGAGTCTGCGTTTTCAAATATAAACTCCATAAAGAACAAGCTTTGAATCTGTATGACAAATGAAAACCTTCACCACTGCCTTTGACTTGCTGACATTACTTGGAACCAAAATTCAAGTAACTGGCAAGAATTTGAAAATGCCATTTCTCCAGCCAGCATAAAAATAAATAAGGCTGACAAGTTCTGTTAATACTGATATCCATTTACTCGATTTTGTATATGCACGTATATTCATATTCGTATTGTAGTCTCAATTCATGTTTTTTCTTAGAAAGATCGAAGACATGGTACATGTGTATCATTTCATGGGAGTGACAGGACCTCAACAATTTTTTACTTTTGTAACTGGACCTTTGCTTGAAATAATTAAGCAGCCCTGGCCTATACATTTAGCTTGATTTCTTGTTACGTCGCAACAATAGTGACCAACCATCCAAAAGATATTTATTCCATGACTCTTACACTTGGCGAATTTGTGCCTGTTTGTAAATCATCTGTTAAGAAAAAGCAGAACGTGACTATTGATGCTTTCAAAACACCCCTGAAAGCAAAATTGAAAATCTGTATTTATAAAACTTCTTTTTCCCATCGACCCGATGAACTTTGGTTTCACACCAAGTTGCCCCGCCACATTTTACAACGAAATTGCGCCCATGTGTACTAGTGTGGCAGAACCTCTGCTAGAGAAGATGATAGCTTGAAGAACGTGATATCAAGCTCCTGGGAACCTTTCTGAAGGAGAGCACCCATGCACTAGAACTCAGACGACTGAGTGCTGTAGCTGCTTTCCCAACTCCGGACTGAAATTCTTACTCACGACACCAGTAGGTGGACATAAAGGAACCCAGGTAGCAAGACGTGTGAGAATTATGAGCATTGCTCCGTTCGTGATGATATCCGGTTCGGGCGTATCAGTTCATGTCAAACAGTGACTTGTAATCGTCTTTGTGTTGCCAACAACCAGAGAAAAGGCGTTCAAGCAGCAAAAACCGTTGGTGACTAAGGCCAGTTTCGCTGAATGAAACGAAAGCAACGTCATGTGCAAACAGCAATTCACATACCAGGATATGCCCAGTTTATGCTTTTACAGGAAATCTTACATGGTCGAGCAATTTCCGAGTGCGCCGAAACGCTCCATCAAGGTTGTTTGCTAGTGGTATTATGTTGATTTTCAGGATCAGATGTTCTACCCAACACTGAGGTAGAGCTGAGTCTTTGCTTTTCACTGAGGGACTTTTTTATTGACAAGCAGGTATATTTGTTGCAACAAGGTTAGTCTACACTTGTGGGATTGACTGACAGTGAACGACAGAAGAAAAATCGAAAGCTAAAAAACTTCCTGCACGAAATACTTAGATGTAAGTCACGTGGTAACATAAGTGCTGAAACAACAGTAGGCGCCATTTTGTATCGTTGGGCGCATTTTGTAGGTCGTTGGGGGTCACTTCGTAGCAAAAAACATGGGGAAAATGTTAAAATTCATCTGGATCGACATTGACTCGACCTTGCCAACTAGTGACTCGAAGTGACTCGACAGTTCTTGTGACTCGACTCTGTGACTAGTCTCAACCAAGTCATAACTTGATTCTTGAAAAATTTGGTGACGCTGACTTGAAGGGCTTGATATTAGACCCGACTCGTAACTCGATAAATATGACTCGAGCACATCACAATCACTAAAGCAACGTGTGCAGAACGAAATCACTTTCTGTTTGCAGTTTTTTCCCAAAGGCCTTTATCACAAGTGCAGGCATTAAAACTATAGCAAACATGAAGGCGGACAAAGGAATTTGCCTACAAAAGCTTGTTTTGTTTTGATCTAAGGTTCAAATTGAAAAACTGAGCTATTTTCTTATCATTAAACCTCATGTGCATGCTGTGAACAAGCAAAATCTAGCATAATAAAGCCACTAACAGTGAGTTTATCAGCAAAGCAGAAATGCCGGAAGATCTTTTAACTTTAAGCTTTTCATAACTCTGTTGCAATACCGTATTCTAGTTCTTTTGTAAAATCCATGCATGTTAAGCAATCATTAAAGATTTTCATCAGAATAAAGTAGTCCTCGTGTAAAAGTAATCTTACTTTTAATAAAGTGTTTGGTACAACTAAACCAACCGATTTCTTTGGACAATTGGGATAGTACGGAGTTGTCGGTGGAACCGCCTCCGTCAAACCCCATCCTGCAAGGAAGAAAAAATATAGGTTAAAAATCATAGGTTTTCTGGAGTGCATATTTTTGGAGATGCAAAATTATTTGCTAAAATGTGTCCTTTGTCTAGAAATGGCGTTTAAACGGTGGATCTTGGTGTTGTGACGCAAACCTCCCATTATAAAAAAATCAAGGTTTTGCATGCAAATTATTGATTGCCAAATATCAGTAATCAACATAAAAGGTGAGTTGTGTAACAATTTCCTCATGCACTGTACAATTTAAATTAGAAGGCAGAATTCTTAACTTACGGTTTGTGCTCCTTAGAAACGAAAAACTCAATTTTGTTCACTCTATTTCAACAATTGCAGCAACTACATGTATTCTTTCAAGATAATCTTCTTTGTGATCACAGATAGTTGTTTCTTGCACATGACACACTTCACTTTGGTCTTGTAAGATCTTTTTCTAATACTGTTCATTGTGACTACCGCAAACACCATGCTTTTTATGTAAGCCTGACACAAAACAATTTGGTGCTTAGGAAAAGGTTGGGTTAATCCGAACGGTGAGTAATTCAAAATATTGCATGTCCAGGACGAAGTACCACCGCATGCCATAAAAATGATGCTTTGTAATTTTACCCAAATGTGAATTGAGCTTCCAGTTTTTGTCAAATGTGAATTGAGCTGTTCTAGTTTCACCGAAATTTGAAAGAAGCTGTTTTAATTTACTGAAATTTAAGTGAAGTTGCTCTTCTTTATCCAAGTGTTCTACAACTTGACCCAAACTTTGATGGCGCTGTTTCCATTTGCTTAAATTTGAGTTGCACCGTAATTTACGCAAAAGTTTGGTTTACCCAAAATGTGAAGCGCTTTTCTTACTTAATACATTTTATATCAACATCAATGTCCAAATACTGACAAAATTTCCAGAATAATCACTAATTTAAGCTTTGAGGATGCGATCGCATCGCCTGCATGCCCATGCCGTAACGCTTATGTTCGAACTTAAGAAAAATTAGTACGCTTAATTTTCGGATTATGGAAAAATCGAGAATACATTTAGTTAAAGACATTCTGAAATTTGACAAGTTTTTTTATGAAGTTTTGTTCACAAAGTGAAGCCATCAGACACAACCGATTGCAGTTCGGTTTGCACTTGATCTAATCGAAAGCTTTGCAAATATCTCACCTTGTCCAATGGTGACGCCGTACTTTTTCTCGACAGACTCATGTACGCCATCCGGCAATGGAGCTGCTCCACACCCTATGTTCCGAAGGGAAGATACATCAAACTTCTCAGCAAGATGGAGTTTGTCGATTGCAACCAGGATGGGAGGGACAGCACTGAAAGATGTGATCTAAGGAAAATTCGACTGCGTAAGTAATTGTTAACGACGACTGAAGATTGTTATCAAGTTCTTTGGAGATAAACTTACAATCCGGTATGAAACATTTCAAAAACGTTTGCACCACCTTATGCTTTTCAACTTGTCGAAAGAGGTTGAGCAGATCAAATCGATTTTCTAATATGATTTTGACGCCTCGCGTGAGATTGTCTATTGATCCCAGCATGCCATAGATGTGGAACAAAGGGAGTGGCATATAAGTTATATCCAATCGTGATTGTCGTGTTGCTGCTCTGGAGAGTTAAAATGCAGAAGTTTTAATTGTACGCAGAAACTACAGAAGCCACGTAATATCCATCAGACTCACTCTTCCAAAGCTAAGCAAAGAAAAATAACATCAAAAGGCTAGTGAAAGTTTGGAAGTGAAAAACATCAACATTACTCGACAGACAATAGGTAAGAGTAAGAAAAGAAGTCGAGGTTGAAGAAATTAGAACAGATGTTTCAAAAACTGGAGACCTTGCAGACATAAAATAAAAACTGACTCCATCAGCCAGCAACAAAGAAAAGCAGTCTTTAACTGTGAATGGATGCAGCGTAATTTTGAAAAACAGTATACCCAGGTAGCATTCGTGTTGCAATTGCAGACATAGCATGTTTTTGTGCCGGGCGATTATTGTGACTGAAGTCGGCTTAAATCCAATCAAAAAATTCCGAAAGGCATGTTCAAAAACTATATGCAGCATTATCCGGTTTCTTTTCGTATGTTTTCACGTCATGTATTTTCGTCTCTTTTAATTTTTATTCCCACTTCCATGTATGCAAGCATATACTGTACAAATAGCAGCATGAACGAAATGGTTAGTAGTGTTGTCAAAACGAGTTTTGACAAAATGTCTTTGCTGCATATACTGTAAGATAGCATAACATTTTTGAAAGTTCGCTTTAATTTGATTCTTTTTTCGTATGCACTGAAAAATATGAAAGATTTTTAGCAAACGCTGTGGCCTTACGAAGATTTTGGCTTGTTTCTTGGATTTATGACAAGCGAAGAAGACACTTAAAGTAATCTAGAAAAGAGCGACGGATTGTGAAACTGCAGGTGTGACATAAGTTTTGACCATCGACGTTGCGAAATAAAACAATTGAAAAGGAACCGGAAATGGACACCAGTACAAATGTTGTCGCCATTGCTCAATGCGTTTTTTTCTTAACGCATTTTTTTCAAAAGAATGAAAACAAGTTCTCTCCTAAGATTCTTTCACGGACGGTGAGGTTACACAAAATGAAAGGGAATGAAGAGTGTACTTTTATTTTACAGGTTTTGGTTACTAGATTAAAAGTAGTTTCAAATTTCTTTTTACTTCGAAAGAAGCTGACAAATTTTGGGTTCTTTTAACTTTTTCATTCATTCACCGACAGTAGCCTTATTTCAGCAATTTGTATGCTAAATACTAGATCAGAGTCTTCAAACAATTGAAAAGGAAATGCGGCCCCCGAAGCCATCTCATCTGGCCCGCAAAAGCATTTTGTCAATAGTGAAAAAATAAAAATTTATAAAAAAAGTTTGATTTCGTAGACTGTAATGCATCTCGAAACAATCACATTATGTAGGATGTCCGGCTCTCGGACTGTTGTGTACTAGCCTTCGTGGCCCCCGGACAAAACGTGGGCGTCCCTGTACTAGATCAAATGACGAATCCGATGAGAAAGTTAAAATAAAAATCAGTTCATATTTTCCTGTTTTGCAGTTTCCAACGCACGTCTTTTTGTGATTAGTCTGATCCCGATAGAGCGTAATAACTGTAATTTGGCCTCTATTTTCTAGCAGTTCAAAGGTATTTGATTCTTGACATTCGCTAAAGAGATTCGATGTTCAGTATACTTTACTGTTAAAGCCAAGTCTGTACCTGCGTATGAAAATGCCGCTAACAACATTCTTATGAGTGACCATCACTCCTTTTGGCATACCAGTCGTTCCGCTTGAATAGGGGAGAAGCATGACATCATCGAAAGTTATGTT
>JGI24021J15306_10009535_pt1 | contig 12017 bp, 7 predicted proteins | sample Ectturendosymbi1_FD_15306 | JGI IMG/M metagenome (IMG submission 15306)
TAGAAATGCCTGATTGAAAGAGTTAAGTGAAGGATGAACTGTATGATGCACCTTACTACAGTTTTTTTCACCGAAAATTTGTCGTGATTGAGGGGATGGGTGCTGCAAACCACTCGTGACCTCTAACGCAGGGGCGCACAACATGCAGCAGTAGCTTGCAGCCTTCNATACAAAATTATGCAACCGTGCACGTGTAGCTTGAAATATAACTTNTTGGTGTCGTTCATTGAGAAAGANTCCTTNTCTACCGTATGCGAATGGATTTAGAAATATGGCCAAACAGACATGTGGAAGCACAACAGAAGCATTGCAAAAAAATAAATATTTTGAACTCACTTCCGGCGGTAATTAATTAAAATAAACGTTATAGGGCCGGCAGTGGCGAAGAGATTGTTAACCGTTGCTTGCAAGTAAGTACAAAGCGAGTCTGATGAAACTGAAGTGAAAGAACAACTGAAAATTATGATATTGGCAGGATTAGGACTGCTGGAGTGACTAGAAACCCCACTATACTAATGATTAAAAACAGCCAGGGCAAAAATCCTATATGTTCAACCAGAGATGAAATTTTCGCAGCCCTCCCGGCCATTTTCAGCACGAGCCGCCACTGGCCAGCAATATGCGCAGCGATTTGTAGGATAAATCTGCGGATTTAACACTATCACATACGTTATTACAGCCCTGCTATAGACTAGCCAGCATGAAATGGACTGCGCCTAGATGGAAATAGAGCTACATTTTTTAATGCGTTTAGAAGTTGTAAAATGATCCTTTAAAATTTAAGTTATTGTAATGTGCTCTTCTTTCACTTCAGCAGTATTTAAAATTAGTTTTTTACGTCTCTAAGTGTTTTGCGTATCCAACCATTCAACTTGACATCCTTTTCTCATTTTCACAACAGGCGTATCGCTTGTTTAGTGGGCCCATTTACCCGAAAAAGCTTCATGTCAGTGGTTCTTAACTGGTGGGTGCTCCCCCCACGGGGGAATCAACAAATTTCCATGGGGGCGCAAGCCCTTATGCGCCCTACAATACGGAAAGTTTGATCAATAAATATACCAATACATACATTAGTTTTACAGCCTATTTAAAGTCAGGAGCTTGAATTGAAACAAAGGACAATTACTTAAGGGAGACGTGGTAGATAAAAGGATAAGAACCATTGCTTACATCAAATCCTTTATCACACTCCGACACTTGTACACTGCTGTTTAACTAAATTGACAGTGGCGCGCACTCCCGTCTTCAGCAAAAGCGTTAGTAATGCCGTCACTCTCTCCGCACAAACAAACGTAGCGAGTTGTGCTACGGCTATTTTTCCTCTGGTAATTGACTATTGTCACTACGTCTTGCATGCGTATACGCTGAGTATCGGTTACCAACCACAGCAATGGACTATATGATGCAGGGGCGGCTCTAGGGGGGGGCGATAGACCCCCTAAAACCTAAAAAAGTAACTTTATTCACCATGGTTTTGTACAATTCGGCAAACAACATTCGCGATGTAAGGCTATTTGTCGTCCATTGATTAAATTGTTTTGTCACAGCAGTTTTGCAAAGTATAATTCATCTCTCTTACAGCAGCTAAGCTGTTATGAGATTTGACTGCCAAATATTACTGAAATCACCCCCTCCCTAAATTTCCTGGTTGGATCCGCCCCTGTGTGGCGGCCAGAAGATGGCGCCACATGTAAATAAATGGTCACCGCTAGATGGTGCCCATTAGTAACAAGTCACTGTAATAGTCACCACAAGCGAATTCTCGTAATTCTCTTATCCCTATATAATGACAGTGCAACCTAGTGGTAGTAGAGTGAACTCAGTGAGGAAACTCTGTTGCTGCTGGTTGCTTTCCTGTTAGTTAATGCCCTGGATTGCCTTCTTTCGTTTGTGCTTGCCTCAGTAGTTCAAGGTGATGCAGTCAATTGCAACACCTGGTATGATGTGACCACAGCAAACTACCTCCACTGTCCAGTCAGAATGCGATCAACACTGTTGCCCATCATAGATGATCACGGTGCCGGAGTGGACTCCAGCCGGAGTCAACATTTAGGTCTGTGCAGGAGCCAATCAAAATTTTAAGGGATCTAATTTCTATAATATTTAGTTCTATAAAATATAATATTTCATTCAAAATGTCATGACTTATGAGTGGCATAATATTGACCTATCACACAATTAAATATTGGTGTCATGACATTGCCGCCATAATTCAGCGTCATAGAATTGTTGGCTCGGGAATTAAACTGAGGTCAATGTCTGTCTATTGAAAGAAATCCTTTCTCAGCACAGAATCAGACACTAAGATCTTACAGAGTATATATTTCGCCTACAAATTAGGCATCATCAGCTTTTATTCAAATAGAATGATTGACAGAGGTCAATGTCTGCGAGATCCTGGAGGTGAACATCACTCAATTTGTCTCAAAAGCCTCATCATGCACTGCAGCAAGGGTGCTCCTCAAAAGTGCAAATCTGACCTTTGTTCTAATATAGATCATGACAGATGCACATGACTCCCTGCATTTTTCAGTTAGTTTTCATAGCCAGTCTTTTGCTGACTCTGACATTTAACTGACAAAGGGATTAAATGAACATTCTTAATGTCAATCACTCTTTGGTTATACTTAACCTGATCTTTTCATGTTCATGTTGTTGGTAGATCTGTAAAAGGGGCTTTGTAGAATAAGACTGTGAGGTAGGTTTTGTGATCCTTATGTCAAAGGACAATTTCACACAGCTATTCCACAATCCTCTCACAGAACTATCCAACCTTGCATTGTCAGCAGTATTGACTTTTCTTTCAAATTCATTCTCATTGATCGGCGGAAGTGTGGTTTCTATCTGAACATCTCCACAGACCTTTCTCATTACCTGTGCCTCTGAATCTCTCACTGAGGTGTGCCTCATTGAAGTGTAACTGCCCAGTTTGCACTTTCATTTGCATATGAGGCTGTGATCCACAGAGTTTGTCTTTACAGTTTGCTTGCCAGTGATAGTGATGCTATTCTGTGAGCAACCCTGGTTTGAAAAATACAATACAATGATTATTAACCTTGTTTTAACTTGAAAGCTGTTTATCATTATACTTGTATGCTTATAGTTCGTAATATTTTTGCTTGTTTGTTTTATCTTATATTTGTGAGCTTTCTTTGTGAATTTCCTGAATAAACTAAACCTGCCTTGGATTTCTGAATTTTTCAAATGCCTCAAATGTATTGTTTCAAGTTTAATAAAAATCAGGCATTTCTGTGCATTTTTCTGTAGTTGCAAGGATGTGGTAGCTTCGCTTGTTTATTGCAAAGTTATACAGATGTTATCTATGTCATCCATAATGGTACAAGATATGTGAGACCTTCATTTAGAATCTACAATAAAAATTATGTTTGAAAACAGCCTAACAGCAGTAGGCTAACACTAACAGGTTCATTATCATTTTGAGCACTAGCCATGATCTGAAATGTCTTGTTTATTTTCAGATTTACTCAGTTATGTTTCTAGGATTGCTGCTATTTCTTGACACCCACAGTTCAGCCATAGTTTTACTTTGGACTGAATTTTAATGCTTCCTTACAACTATGCCTTCACTTATAGAAAGAGAAAAGACATCACCAATGATGCAAGAAGCACTTCGTTGCCACATTTTACGTGAAAGAGAGAAAAGAAAGCAAGGTTTGATTGAACAAGATTTTTAGGCACATTTTTTGTTTGCATTGTGGAATATTATATCAGATTCAAAAACATAAACTTCATTGTTACATTGTTTGGTGCTGCTGACTGATCATACTTAAGTACTCACAGATTTTGCCAGAAGGTTTATCAAGCATAATGATATCCTAAATATATGTATGGTGTTTTTAGAAAGCAAATCAGGTTTTGCCAACTGTACTGCTTTTTTCCTGGGCTTCATTCATTTATGAAAAACTAATACTTCTAGTGTGTTCCATAGTGACTGTACTGCATATTTAGTTTGTTCTCTTTTCACATCTTTCAAAATGTGAAAACAATAAAATTAGTCTAAAATCCAAGTCTTTTGAGTGGGATTGGCTTTCTAAGGTTTCTGGTTCAAGAGTTACGGGAAAATTACCAATTTTATGGCTTTTTGGCCATAACTTTATAACCACAAAAGTTATGGCCTAACAACCTAATTTAGGGTAAAAAATACCTAAAAAGAGTTTTCACCCAAGTTTTAGTTATTTTACACTAAATTTTGAACCAGAAACCTAGAAAGCCAATCAAGGAATCAAAAGTCTCAGATTTTAGCCTATTTTCCACTAAAAATTCAAACAAAATGCTTCCCTCTTGCAGTTGGGGCCCAGGGCCTGATAACTTTAGCCAAAAAAGCCTAAACCCACCCCACTTATGACATCACCCACAAAAAACTGAAACCCAAAACTTACATTTTTTTTCATTGCAAACCAGAAGACTCGCCAAGTCTTTTGAGGGTTTGAACAGTTCTCTAGCACAATCGACTAGCAAGTTATGGAGTTGCAAAGTGGTGTGAAAATATAGGCTTACAGGTAAATCCACCTGGCAACGAATGTGTTAAGTGCAATTGTTACAAGGTATGACATCAGACCGCAGCAATGGAACTCTGCTATTTCCATGATTTAATCAACACCAAGACTGTGGTGTTGTAGCTGGACAGGGATGGTGTTGCTTGTACAAGTATGAGAAATGTTGTGAGCTATCAAATCTTACTTTCTAGAGCTATCACATCTACTTTCTGAGAATGTTGTGAGCTATCACATCTCACTTTCTCCAACATTCATAAGAGAAGTAATTGACTATATATATATATGTTTTGTGCTCTTTGTATGGTTTGCCTGGGCAGAGCTGTTAGCTGGCATCATCAAGGCTGAAACAGGCAAAGCATACAATGAGTGCAAGACACTTGGTCGACTGGAACTGGACTGTGTCAAAATACTCGGACATGAATCTAGTTTCAAACAGATGATTTTGTTCTGGTTGTAACAAATAACACAAGGTCCTCAGGCATTGATGTTGACAAGACCAGTCACTGCCATTCCAGAGTGTTTATGTTACCATTAATGTGAGTAGCATTTCTGCAGGTAACTGTTCTCTGAATCATCTGAAATTGTGATTGTTGTTTATTTGCTGATTTTCTTATGCTAAGAGTGTGATAGTAAACAACTACATATGCAAATAAATGTGGTGTATTCATTTGTACTAGATGTATTTCATATTACAGTCAACTTGAGGCACACTACGACAATTGAAAATATTAATGTGCAAAAATGAACAGAAGCTGGAGCTGGGGCCATGTTATGAAAAAAAGTGCCAGAGCTACTCGTATGCTCATGAAACCTAAGAACTCTGGAGCTAGAGCCATTTTCATGAAAAAGAAATGCTCCATTTTTACAACAGCTCCGCAGCCCTGGAAAAAAGTAGTTGTACATTTTGTTGGTACTGTTTTTGAATCTCAATCAAAGCTTTTAGGGTGCATCTGTTGCTCTGAATAGCTCATGCGATGGCTGTTTTCCCTCAGGGGCAAACAGTCTTATCTTAGTTTGACCTGCATTTAACAACATAAAATCCCAACCTGTTGTCTATATGTGTAAGTAGATACCTCTAATAAAAAATAAAAACCAAAGTATTTAGGTGGTAAGTAAAATATAGCTGTACCTATTTTTTGCTTTATGCATATGAATTCTTTTAATAGATATCTGTACTGGACACATTACCATCACCTTCAAAGTTTTATCTGCTGTGTAGCGTTAGCACAGAGAATATTGCTGCTAAATCTTAACTTTTTTGGCATCAAACTCCTAAACGAATTTTTTCCTGCTTTGCAGAAGCTGCAGAAGCAGAAAAAGACGTTGAGAGGAAAGCTAAGGAAGAGGAAGAAAAACGAAAAAAAATTGAGGAAGAGAACTCAACCTTGGAAAACATAAAAAAGCAGGTGAATAGGTCGCTTTTCGAAATGTTTAAGATTTCTCATTAGTAATGGTACTTAACCCTTTGAGGAAGCTATGGCCCAAAAACAACAAAGTAATTAATTAATCCCCTATAGCAGGGGTTGCAAACTTTTCTGTGGTCATGTACCCCTTCAGCATTTTGACAGATCAAGATGTACCCCTAAAATTTCTTTTGACAAGAGGTGAAGTGAAATAAAAATCCATTGATTTTTTTACAGAACTTTATCTAAAAGTTCTATTAAAATTTGATGGACTTCTTCAAAAGTATTTTATCATGGATAATCATAGATATATTTTACAATAAGCATATAATTACTTTTGAAAATGATATTCACCGATATATGTATAACTATTTGGAAATAAATAATATATAAATATATTTTTCCCTTGTATTGCTTGCCTTGAATGTACCCGTTCAGATAAGAAAATGCATCCCTAGGAGTACATGCATCCCAGGTTGGGGAACCCTTGCCCTAAAGCAGGGTCTCCAAACTACAGACAACAAGCCAAATCCGGCTCACAAAGCCATTTCATTTGGCTGCAAAGACATTTCGTCAGTATTGAAAAAATAATATAACCTACCTCTTATGAAAAATGTGTTGACTCATTAGAATGTAACATAGCCAGAAACAGTCACATTACTTGATGTCCGGCACTCGAAACTGTTGTGCAATAGCTTATGTGACCCTCAGATAAAAACTTTTGGAGACCCCTGCCATAGTGGATTGATTAATTATTGACTTTTTGGCCATAACTTGCCAACCACTAACACTATATGACCAATCCTGGGCTCCAAAGATGTAGATTTTCGCCCAGTTAATTTTAGAAGAAAAAAACAGTCAAATTGCTACTTGAACTTTTTTCCCAGGCCCTGATTACATCATCCAAAAATCTCCTAACCTCATCCAATCATGACTTCACACCAAAAAAGTTTAAACCCCAAAGTTCCCAGATTTTTTTATAGTGAACCTAGGAGACTTTCTGCTTCTGTAGACAGTTTGGACAGCTCTCTAGCTCTATCTGTTGAAAAATTATGATTAGATGAAGTACTACCCACAAATGTGGCTTTGCAGTTCTTAAAGGGTTAAGTATGGAATTTGGCCAAAATGCATGAAAGTAATGAAAAAGTATAGAAGTTCTAACAAATATGGAAAAATCATAAGTTTCTGAGCAGAATCGTCTCTTATTACACTGGTTGGCTAAATTTGTAAGCAGAAAATTGTTACTTTGATTCAGTTTATGGGACATGCCATAGCAACTAACACATATGATTGTGCTCATAAATGAAAGTGGAGAAGACACAGTGGAATGTAAATTCATTGTTCAACTGTCAATGCATGGCCCCAATGTAAATCGAAAGTTTTCCAAGTTTGAAAAACGAAACAAACAAACTTTGAGACAGACATGGTGAATGTGGGATCGTGCAGTTTCCACAAACTGCATGATGCTTTTTACATAATGCAATTGAACAGAATAATGTGTAGATTTGTTCCATCTTAAGCAGTTGTGTCACCACTATATGTGCTACATCACTATATCTAAAAAGTATTCAAAGTAGGGATGAAGTAAAATTAGAATAATCATAAAATGACAAAATGCCCTTGAAAAAATTTCAAATGATCTGGCAAACATATTGCAAAGTGATGGCACAAAAGTAGCTCACACTGGTCTTAAAGGTAAATCCAACCAGCTGCAACGATGTTAACCTTAAGTTACTCGGGTTGTTTCCAATTAAAGAATTTTTGTATGACTCAGACCCAACACTCATTCAATATATTCTCACCGAGATGGCTGTACGCAAATACTTGCATTATAGCAGCATTAGCATAGAAAATTTTATTTTGCTCATTTAATCTGGTTGCAATTGTTAAAGACCCACATTAAAAAACTGCCTACACTAGGCCTTAAGATTTAGAGAAACCCTGATACGCAAGGAGCTGGTTGGACTGCGAGCAGGCCTACCTTTTATTATCTCTGTAGAAATTGCTGAGAATAAACTTGGTCCTAATGTGTAAAGATCCTTAAATGATCAGTTCAAAGCTGTAATTTTGAACTTCTGATTGGTTTACCAATACTTCTCATTATCTCTTTGGAAAGTGGTGAGACTAAACTTGGTCCTAATGTGTAAAATCCTCAAATGATCAGTTCGAAGCTATAGTTTTAAGCTAAGCAGTTGCATGTTTTGGAGCTTACCAGAAACTGACAATTTGTAAACATGATGGTAAGCTCAACCTGATGTATTTTGCTAAAAATTTCATCATTTTTTCAGGTTATGTTAATAGCTGCATATATTTAAGCAGGCTCTCCACAGCAATTTAGAATTAAGCTTATCTGTTGTACATCAGGTATGTACACCCCACCAGGTAATCAGACATGGTTACAAAAAACTTCAAACTGCGAGAAGCTGTTTGTATCACAAGTATACAAGCTGTACACTTCTTCATAACCCACCTCCTTGAAAACATACAATAAAAAAGGCCAATTTCAAATTCTAGGTCTGCAATGACTATAATTTTGCCATTTTTTCAGAGTTTTTGCAAAAAGCATTTTGGCAATAGCAGTTGTGAAAAACTGCCACCAAAAGAAAATATTTGCAATAATGTTTGAAAGGATAATTGCTTTCATTTGTGTCTCATAAACACAACCGTCTATCATTGTGCCATTTTAAAAAATCAATGTTTATGACTTGAAGCATCTGTGAACATTTGATCCCTCGCCATATACATTATGTGTACTTCTGAAAATGTTCTCAATTTACGATAGTGACTCTGTCAATAATGGAGCTGTAATGAAAACTTAAGAAAAGCTTGGTTTTCAATACTTAGTTTGAGCCTAATTTGTAAAATCATGTTTTCTCAATCACCAGATGGCACTGTTTAAATCTTTCTGGTTTCATCAATGGAGCACAGAGTTGATTCCTGTGCTTCAGTAACTGCCACAAAGTAGTGGTTTGACTGCCTGGCACATGTGGTGACAATGCTGTTTAACATCATCTTGCCCAGTGTTCTAGGCTTTAGGTACTGGCAAGTTGCAAGACTTTCAACTTTTTTTTATATGAAATGGATTTCTAGAAAGATTATAGCGTTGAAGTAAAATTATTGTTGACTGGCAAAAGCTTTTGCATGTTTGATTTACAGAAAGCTACTGTGCGTAGTTCTGCACTTAGCTCTCATTTAAAGCAAGTTAATGTATATGAAGCAAAAAAATTACCCAAAAATTTGTCACAAAGTTTTCTGTCAGTACCCAAAGATAAAATCATTTTTTCTCAGAGACAAAATCTTACCGATATTAGTTAGGAGTTTTATAAGGTAGTAGTATGGAATACTGTGCACAATTTATATGTGCGCATATATTTAAACCATATCAAAATGTACTGGACTTCAGGTTCAGTGCACAAAGAGCAGTTTTCTGTTTCAAAACTGTATTAGTGAACTTGGTGTGAAAGTAACTTCATTTTTGTCATTCCTCTTTACATGGTGAGTACAACCACTTTTTTACAGCTTGTGAAGCTGAACCAAAAATTGGAAGGTCTCCGAGAAGACAAGCATCAATTATTTTGGCAATTTAAAAGAGTGCTTCACGAAGAAAGCAGAAGGAAAGCAAGACTTAGAGAACAAAAGTAAGTTTTTGAAATTGTTGATAGCAACAGTAATATCTTCAATGCTATTCAATGCTTAACTTACAGACGTCAAGCTATGTGTGTTGCGCTGTATTTGGTTTGCCAATATCGCACAAGGGATTTAAATGAAATTTGGTATTAAAAATCCTGTTAAGTGTGATGCTGATTTTGCAGTAAGTTGGTGCAATGGAAGAAGTTCATGCGTAAAAGAAGCTGGCACTAAAACGGTTTTAAGGTGTGAGTCCCATCTAATAAAAATTGACCTCTAGGAATAGAGTTGTGTAGGAATAATATTTATGTTGTGCTATTAAAATATGTAAATGTGTTCTGACAAAATTGTAGCAATTTCGCCTAAGATGAGTCAGCCCTGACTGGGACCATCTGTTGCAAATCTTCCACAAAATGTCCCGAAGGAGTTATTGCATGCTCTAAACATCAAGCAGCAGCTGCTGCTTTACACAATAAATTTGGAAACGGTGTCGTCAGAGTCGACCCACTATGAAAATATAAAACATATGCAATGCATTACTCGGTTTCATTTATTGCTTACTGTAACTTACCTGATCCTTGTCGTCACACTCTGTGTTGTGGTGTTTTGCTATGCAGCTACATGTTTTGCTATAAGGTCGAAAAGACCTGTTTCAAACTATAGATGCTCTTATATGTTGATATGGTGTTTATTTTAAAACAAACGTGGCAAGGTTTTACGGACAAAAATTAACTGAAAGAACCGGGTTGTGTGCCTTTTTAGTTAAAATATGGCATGTGGAAATGCAAACAAACAATAAAAACTTTTTTTGTTGGTATATGTGGTTGTTGACGAAGATGAATTAAACCATGGGTGGGGACTGGGAACCTCTTTACTATCACGGGCCGCATAAATTGTGGCTTATTGCTGGCGGGCGATTGATTTTATAGGATGAAATTACCTTTATCTTTTCTATCTTTATCTTACTACGAGGGATAGAGGCTTCTTATGACATACTATCTTAAGTACCTGCTTATCATGGAGCTTCGTTTTGACGCGAGTTTGTACTCTAAATTGGGTAACGAAAATTCTGATGCGGGCCATATTACTGTAAATGTTCTTGCGGGCCGCAGGTTCCCCACCCCTGAATTAAGCAAACAAATGAGATCTCAATTTTAGGAAAATTGTGTATAATTTTTTGAATTTGTACTACATTTTAAGCGTAGGTACTTGAAGATAGAAGTTGGGGTTATGTCGTTCCTTTGTAATGAAACGCTTTTGTTTTTTACAGTGAAGCAAACCCAACAAGTAGCCAGTTTGCTCATGCTGCGGGAATCCAGCCTCATGTCATGGCTCAAGGCTAGTTCCAATGCATATGTGTTGCGTTCTGAGTATTGCTAGATTTATCAATATCCTTTTGCCTGTATCTGCAGGGACGCATTTCCAAGGTCATGGACAAGCCTCGTTTGGAACCCAGACTAGCCATTCTATCACAGGTGAGCACCTTGCAAAGCCACTTGAGTGTTCGGTGTTTTTGTTGACTGTGCATATAAAGAAAGATAACAGGTGACAGCCATTCGCATATTTTTCGCTGTGTTATCATAATGTGTCTTGCAGTAAGTTTACTCTGATTGTGAAATCCGTAAGTCATACAAGGTATACGTTATGATGTTATTATTTTACTTTGGGACAATCTTGCTTCTCAGGCAAACCTTTGTCATCGAATGCAGTGCATCGCTATGGTCACGTTAATTTTAGCCGCGATTCTAGTTGTTGGCAAAAAGAAAGGAAAAATTTTTGCAAAACGTTTTGTTGTATTGACGAGTTCTTCAATGGAATTCTAGGAAAGCAGTTGCTTTGTTGTTTTGGGGAACTCCAAGTGAACTTTACACCAGATCATATTTTCCTGTAAGATGCAAAACCTTGTGACTCGGAAAAAAGTGCGCAAATTAAATTTGAGGTAAAATGCTGTTCTCGTCAATATTTCCATGGTTCAATTCTTTCCTTAACACGATAGATTACTGTCGAACGTAATGCTTGTTGGTGGAAATGGTGTTTTATACGTTCGCTTACGAATTTAAGTTGCAAATTTATTAATCAGTTGGTCGGACGCTCCCGGCCCTGTNGTAGCTTTCAAGTGTTGAGACTGGGCAATGGATCAAATCGTGTGGAAACTTCCCTGACCAAGAGGGTTAACCTCGACCGAACNGAAAAAACGCACTGTTCAGATTTTAAAGCGCGACCTATTGCACTAAGTCATGTATTGCTTGAAAAGGTAGTACAGGGTGACACAAAAAACGGCCATCACCAAAAATCGAATAACTTCCAAAATTTTATTTAGATTGAGACAAAACTTCAGCTACATTAGATCAAGCCTGTGTAGCAGACATCTCCAAGTTTCAAGTCTGTACTACAAAAACTCTTTGTTTCACTGGCGCTCAAAAAATGTGCTCCAAATGAGCTCCCCGGCGCTGAAGGCACATTTGGATCC
>JGI24021J15306_10009536_pt1 | contig 12017 bp, 5 predicted proteins | sample Ectturendosymbi1_FD_15306 | JGI IMG/M metagenome (IMG submission 15306)
GCCTTGCATGTCATACGTTAATTCTATGTTCATTTGTTCAGAAAACCGCATTAGCACGAACGGACCTCGATCTTCCTTGAAATGCAACTGTTATCGTAAACGCAAACTGTTGACAGATCGAATAAACCGGGCAAATGTGTTATTGCGCGTTTTGAGCCTATCAATGTGCAGTAGAGGGCAGAAACGAAGTTCTGCTGCAACAGCGGTAACAGTAACACAGTAAAAAATGTGGCTCTTGGTATCTGACTAGTTGGCCACCCCTGATCTTTGGTCTCATTGCGTAATAAAAAGACTTTAAAATTGGATTGCTTCTTAGCCAAAGTTCGAGCTTCAAGGTATATAAAACGTATGTCACCGCCTTAGTTTCAGAATTATGCAAAAATCTACGGTGTTCGTTTAAGCCTGCGGCTGATGTCGCAAAAAAAGGTAAGTTTTCAGTATTTTTAGCACGCCAGAGATTCTCCAGAATTTACACTAAGCATAACGTTTGATTAATCATGGACAATTGGTAAACCATACAGCTTTGATAAGGTTCCACTAAAAGCTGAAGTAGGATAGGTTTCTTTCGTTGAATTGCACTGAAGTATTTCTTTGGCTTACACATCAAAAGCTTGATTAACCTGAAACATTTTGGTTCAACTTTCCGATTTTTTTGGGGGGGGCAATTGCCCCCATTGTCCCCCCCAGGCTACGCGCCTGATTCACGGAGACTCATTTGTTTGACTTTGTATCCGCTCCGACTCTAAATGCTTGCTCCGCACCCGCTCCTCCTCAGCAAATCATGAAAATGATCAAATCCGATTTTACCGATTTGTTAAATGGTAGTGTAGGCTATATTTTGCCGTCAACGGTGAAAGCTCTCCTGGGACTATTCTGCTATTCTAACTGTATCCAACTTTGTCCCCATATCACGTTGAATTCATATTATTAGTAGCAAGGTGAACGTAGTCGAGTTGTTCGTGTCTATGCCTGCTGTGCGAGCAGTCAGTTTTTGCATCTCAATGTACTCCACTTTTATGTTTTTAACCTAGGCTAGCAAGTAAGGCACATCGAGAAGAAAGAGCCGATGTTACTTTAAAATTCCTTTGTGGATTTATGGAGACCTTGGAAATTTTCCAACCGCAGGATTGTGTCTGGGTCCCGCTGAAAGAAAAAAACAAGAGAAACAACAACTGAGTCGACAGTCAAGTAACATGAACTACTGCTAAGCAGCACTTCCTGGACTCCCCTGTTTAATAAACTTTAATAAACATTTTAATCACACAAAGATCGGTACAACGAACTCAATCAGTACAATACATCACGATAATGTAATCACAAGTAAAAACATTCTACTTAAAGTGACAACAATATTAAGCTGTACACATCTTATCGTATTACCTCTTCACACATTCGGTTAAATATTTTGTACATGTACATGGTGTCATATGCAAAATGCGTGTACGGCTATGTCAATGGCGTGTAGCCGTTTAGGGCTGTGTTTGAACTATGGACTTCGTATTTGGAAACAAACAAATAAAATAAAAAACAAATAAGCTCTTGAGTTCAAGTATACGATCAGTGTTGATCATTCTAATTAGTTAAGAACCAACAAGACCACACCAAGAGTTTCGCTCAAGGCACCGCCAGGGTGGGAAGAAAGTCAACACCTTTTCAACGCAATGCGCCAGAAGATACTCTGTACGTCTGTACTTTCAGAAGGCTTACATCACAAGGTTAGCTTCGATCACAAGGCTTTGCCTCGTTTACCATTCTCAACCATAACTTCAGGCGCCTGCGCATAACTTCAGGTTAATGCAGGTTTTACGTTGTTGTCGCTCTAACGATGCGTCAAGTCGCATCTTATATTCTCTTTGCAGTGAGAAATTCTAGAATCAGCCAGCGGTTGTGCTGCTGAACACTCCATAGGTAGGCCATAGAAAATCTGAAGATTTTGTCTTCGTAAATAATTTTTTATACAGGTCATTCGTCACATGATTCTCGTCATAATCTTCTCAACCTTGCCTCACGTGATAAGAAACGTCATCATTTCTTTGTTTCAACTACCCAATCATATTGCAAATTTCCTTCGTCTCAAACACCCCAGCTGGTCACATGTTTGTCGCTGAGTTACCTTGGCCGCTCTGCAGTGCCAGATGTGGCTTTTAGGGGCCCTGAGGCACAATTTTTTGAAAACTTCCCATCTTTTCAATAAAAACCAATGTCGCAAGGTCTCCCCATAATACTCGTGTTCATCACGCGAAATATCACAATCTGCAACATCAAATGAAAAGGTCTATATGCAATGTCTATGGAAAGAAATCCTTTCTCAGCACAGAATCACACACCAGATCTTACAGAGTATATATTTCGCCTGCAAAGTAGGCATCATCAACTCTGCGAAGTGTATGAAGTGTAAATAGAATAAAATAAAACCAACAAACTGTAAAGTCACCAAACAAGAAAAACTAAAACTTAATTTGACACTATTTAGATATGCAATGCCAAAATGAAATATGCAATACTAAAATAAAATATGCAATGTGAAAATGGGTAGATATGCAATGCGAAATGGGTAGATATGCAATGGGTAAATGGGTAGATAGATATGCAGGTATGTAAATGGGTAGATATGTAAATCCGATAGTTAGATATGTAAATAGGTAAATATGTAAATGGATAGATATGTAAATGGGTAGATATGGTAAATGGATAGATATGCAGGTATGGGTAAATGGGTAGATAATGCGAAATGGATAGATATGCAGGTATGGGTAAATGGGTAGATAATGCGAAATGGGTAGATATGCAATCGGTAGATATACAATGAAAAGATAGACTAATGAACACTGTTACGGCGAGTTTTGATACAACTGTGAGAGAAATGACCGAAATGTTTCAGTGACCAAAATGTCTCAGCAAAAAAATGACAAACGTCTCAGCGCAAAATGGCCAAGTTGGACACTCAAACTGTGATATTATTAGGGTTGCCAGATCACTTGAAATTTTTTCAAGGACATTTTGTCGTTTTGTGATTATATTGAATTTTACTTCGTGTCTACTTTGAATACGTTTTAGATATAGAGGTGTAGCGCATGTTTTCAAACAACCTTGCTGAATAACAATGGGTAATGAACCACATTTATTAGGAACGTAACATAAAGATTAGATGTACATTGTACACGTTATTCTGTTCAATTGCATTGTTTAAATCTTGATTCTTGAATGTTCAATGTAATCAACAGTTTAATAATGAACAATTTCTCAATCATTCATGAACTTTCAAGGACGCCGGAAAATACTCAAGGACAACAAAATGATTTTCAAGGATCAAGGACATAACCAGTTTTAATATCAAATTCAAGGAAAGGTCTTCACGCTCAAGGACGTTTGGCAACCTTAAATAGTACTATAATAGTACTTTTTAATGCCCTGCTCTTTTCCTCTGTGTCGTCAATAAGATGCTATCCAAGCTATAACTGTATTGAATGCCAGTTTTCATGTTGGGGGCACCTTGACTGCAGCGGCCCTGAGGCCCGTGCCTCACGGGCCTCATAGCTAATATGGCACTGCCGCTCTGTTGCAACACCTTGTCGAAACTCAACCAGATCATTCGCGCTGACGCACAATCATCGGAGGTGTTCTTGGAATTTCGTCCATTCGCTAGGTCAGTGCTTCTTAACCTTTTTCGGTTTCGTTCACCCCTGCTATTTATTGCTGTATTCCCATTCACCCCATTGCGAATGCATGTCCCATGTGACACTAATGACCTAACTACTGTATATTCAATGTTATTGCTGAATTTGATTTTTGCATAAGATCTACTTAGGCTAACTGATTCATTTAAACCAGGCATGTCCAACCCGCGGCCCAGGCGAAGGTTTTGTGCGCCCTAGTTTACGGGCATACTGACAACTACATACTGACAACCTGTCGTTATTTTGATAATCTTGAATTTGACATTTTTGTTGCAGGTGGTCTTCAGTGCCACTTTATCACGGCTGTTGCCATTGCAGTTAGGATTCGAACGCTTTCAGTACATTATCTTAAGCTAAATTTAGTTTGCTAAGGTGAAAGAAAGTCATTCAATATGAGGCCCTCATTAATATGTCATTAATGTGGGGCCCTGGTTAAGATATTGAGATAATTTTTTCCTCAGTAAGCCATTTCGGTTGGACATAGCTGATTTAAAGGTAGCCGAATCAGCATCGACTGTTAAGAAATGGGAGGCTACGAAAGCAGCAAATGTGGTCAACCGATGTATTTGAATGAGCGATGACACAGAACCTGAAAACACCGGGCTCAGTGAGAATCAAACTCCAGAACTCTGCAATGCAGGCACAATAAACTATAAAAACTATAAATAATTGCAACAGAAAACCATTTACTAATGACTGCACAACAGAAAAACAATGACTCTTGCATAGTTTATCCGCGTTGGTAAAATTAGCATGTTTCTGTTTTATTTCAGAATCCGTAGTCGAGCACTAAGTTGCAATTTTATTTTTTCTGATTTGTAGCAACGACCGTTTGTGTCGATCACCTTGTCTCCGTAAGAAATTTCTGTTGGAATAAAAAGTTACTGGAATGCGGTTTCACGAAACGTGTCAGCTTCAGAAACAAGCGAGAGGTTACTGACCCGGCAAGGTGTAAATTTCAGGCTTCGGCCTGCCGCCAATTGTCGTCGCCCAAAATCAAGTTTGAAAAAAAAGTCGCATTGTCTGTCAGCTTCAGAATCAACCAAGCCTTGCCATCATCAGTAATCACATGTTCCTCACACGTCGCAGAAAAGCTAGCGTCAGCAATATGCACTACACCAGAGGTTCTCAACTTGTTTTTTCAACCAAGAGCCCCAAATGAACAGACATTGCAATTTTTTATCAACTTTTATTTTGGACATGGCAATTGGCGGCAGACCGGAGCCTGAATTTTTGCTTCTTGCTGGGTTTGCGGTTATGGTGAACGTTCTTGCCCAAGGAGCGCCACTTCGATTCACTCAGTGACTGTGGATCGAACATCCAAGCTTTCTATTTGAAGGAAGACGCTTTAACACTCAGCTATAGCTATCTCGTTTTTTGCAGAATTTATCCCATCCCTTTAAAAATTTTTAAACCTTCACAAAAACAAATCAAATACATCTCCCAATAGATGTTTTTGTTGTTTGATATGCAAACTGTTGTTCACAATTAATCGATATATATTGGAAAATACGGGCTACTTCCTTTGAAAACTTAAATTACTTTCTAAAAAGATCAGTTTGGTCACATAGCACGCCTTCTAACAAGAGGTAAAAAATTATATTATATTCATATCAACTTTTCTGCTTAAGAGTGAATAAATAAAGTAAAAACACAAGCATTTTTATTTTCACTTTCAAGAAGCGCAGTTTGCAATCATCATAAACCCGCTTTATGTCTGACACCATACATCCGTTTTGAACATGTCAAAAAACACGATCTCATCATTTTGTAACTTCTCACGTTTCACTTTGTTTTTTCAATATTTTTACAAACTTGTTGGTACCTTTCTACTTGAGGTTTGTATTTCTCCCAGTCTTGCATGATGGCAATTACATGACCGTATTTCTCTGCATGTTCTTCACCCATTCTGCAAAGACACGAAGTATTTTGATTTTGACGCATTACAGCAGTGAATAGAAAAAGTCTGAAATATCTAAATTACAACTAATGAAAAAAGTAATAATCAATATCAATCCAGACTCTTTCCATGCGAATGTGCGCTCACGCGCCTCGACCAGAAAATGACGTCTCACACAGTTGCGAGTTTGTGCTCAGGAGCTCAGGAGTCTCAAACTCAAATTTTTCGAGGGTCAAACGAGGAATCATATAGTAACCCGAGGGCCGCATTGTGCCCATCAGAGGGTAGCATTATGACGCTGACGCAACAATGGCGGTACCTGAAACTTATTAGAAACAGCTTTTACATCTTATTTCCTGCGAAAGGTATAATGAGTTACAGACAAATCTTTTCTAGCCGTCTCTACGTTCGTTTAGAAGAAACTTGCTCACACGCTCACCGAGCATACCGGTTAATAAAGTAAATAATTTTAATGTTACTAATTTGAAAATTTTCAAACAGCATCGCGAACCGCACAAAATGCCTTCGAGTGCCAAACGCGGCCAGCGGGACCGAGTTTGAGACCCTGTGCTAACTGTTGTTTGTGTTAGGAATCCACTAAATGGGGGCACGCCCCCAAGGGTGGCGTCAATAGATTTCAAGGGGAGCACGAGCCTTATGCGTTCTGCAGCATGGAAAGCTTGATAAATAAATTAACCAATGCATACATTTATTTAAAAAACTTGTTTATTTTCAGGGGGCCTTGAAACAAAGATTAATTACTTAAAGGGGACGTGGTAGAGAAAAGGTTTTACGAAACACTGCACTACACTGCAACTGCATCTAAGTAAATTGTGATTTGGTTGGTGCATCTGGAAAGCTTGTCAAAAACTTAAATCGGTAAGGGGTCCTGTCGACAGGTTTGTTTAGATACGGTAAATCTCAACTGGGTCGCTTAGCTGCAAAACCCAACCAGAACTCTTGTTCTTTTAACTTTAAGGTATATACCTCTCTCAGTATCCGGCGGCGAACTCCACCAGGCATAACATCGCCAACCCCAACAGAACATCGAATTCCCCGACCTGTATTACCCGGTTTGAAATATTTAACATTTACGTTCAGGTAAAATAAATCGATCTTGGACTTTGTTTCTTACCACCCACTTTTTCAGTTGCAAACCGAACAATCCCTGTTACGAACCGTAGCACAAATAATACCACGTAAAGCGAAATTGCCATTTTTTTCTTTTGAAAACGCTGCACAAGCTCTATAATCCACAAGTAGTATCAACAGCTATTATTAAATTATTGGGATGAATTGCAAGTCTATAAATAAGGTGTGGGGATTTTTTATTTTTTTGTAATAATCAATAAGAATTACAAAGCAAAAGACAAGTAAAGTTTATGCGCAATTGCTTTACACCCCTGTTATCATTTGTTGTCAATAACTTTGGTGGTTAAGTTCATTATTTGCATTTCTTTATTTCAAGGAGTTCGACTTTTTGAAGATTTGTTCTTGTAGGCAAAAACAACTGATTTTTTCAGTAAATGGTGAATTGCGTCCGGATATAACACCATCAATTGACAGTGACATTTATAAGAGGGACTTATTTGCTAAAGAAAGTGTTAAGATAATTAGAACTTATCATGCATTAATCTTACCTATGCAGTGGTGTAAATGTATCAGTAGTTTGCACGTGTTATAACGCTGCACAGTGAACATATTTTATAAAAATCGTACATAAAATCTTATCAAACGTCTTGATATACGGTACCCAAAAGCGCAGCCATGGAGCTTTCACATCGATTGAATTCAGTTTAAATACTTAAGAAAAACAACTAAAATCTCTCGAGCAGGTTGTTCTTACATGAAAAAGTTGTCGACATTAATGCAACTGAATCGAACGAGTGACTTTCCTATTATTGCTAAATGATCGGTGCAAGCTTGAATCGTTGCAAGAGGATGGAGGACCAGGCAGGAGCTTTCCTCAAACAGCTGGCTGTAAAGCTAGAGCTTGTTTTGTTATTTTCGATAAGAGGAGGCAAATCCCAGCCGTTGGAGCTTTCCACTAATGTTGACATAATATGAAAAAACTTTGAGAAACAGAGGAAAGACTTACGAATTGTTGCTTTAAATCTTTGGCATGGAAAAAAGCGAACAATGTTACTTGCGTCTATTTGTGCCCCAGCAATAGTGTAAACGTTATTATTTCTAACTAAAACCAATTTATCTGTTTTTCCTAATTGATTACACTTTTGATTACGGCCGAGACTAAGTTAACGCTAAATTTTCTGGACTTTTTCACTNCCCGTTACGGTCTGTTGAAGCCACGTGATCGTCTNAAACAAAGACCACGCGAAAGCAAAGGGAACGTTGTCAACCACAAAATAGCCGTTTAGCAATCGGAGTTCGTAGATTTGCAACCAGTCTAGTGGAGGAGTTCTTATTCGGCTTTATTCATTTAAAATTGCTAACTGCTCTTAACAACAGCACGTAGTTTTTCTAATTTTGTTTCATTGTCAACTTTCGCATAGGACTGAAGATGTGTTTAACACGAAACTAGTTTCCTTGTGCAAATAAATTGCGACTGATTCGCTTGATGTGTGGTCGCTGCTGTGACTTTGCCATTTTGCTAAATGATGGGTGCAAGCTTGAATCGTTGCAAAAGGATGAAGGACCAGGCAGGAGATTTCCTCAAACCGCTGGTTGTAAAGCTAGAGCATGTTTTAATAGCTCTTTTGCAAACAAGACTAACTACAAAATTAATTTAAGATATATTATCACTTTATGTTTTCTGCACGCACATACTCTCACAAAGCAGTAAATTGTACATTTGAACACGACATCATCACACTTACTGGCGCAATTCAGAATTGAGGTTGGAGCGTTTTTTATAGTCCCAGCTTGAAAACATTTTCCTCAATTTGAGATACGCTTCCGATGTATCCAATAGCAACGCTTCGCTCATCGCTTCCTTTGTTCTTTTGCGATTGGGAATTTTCGGATGATCCTGTTTTTTACGACGAGCGATTTCGTAAAGAAACAAGATGAAAATCTGGAAATCCCTATCATTCGGATTTGCTGTGCTGTCGTCGAACTCAGTATGCATGAAGGTTCGGACCTTGGCAGAGAGACCCCTCACCATGTGCGGCTGCAGATCACTGTAGTATACCGCCACTAGGTTGTTCTGGTTCTCCCAGAATTTGACCGTTGCGCGGCGCTTTTGGCCATGACGAGATTTCATCACTTCAATATTGAAAATTTTTTTTTCACCAAGGTAAAAATGGTAAATATCACCCTTCACCCATCTGGGGTTGGCGGTTATGAAATACATTGTAAAAAGAACAAGCCGTCCTGTTTTTCCATTCAAGTACACTTTCCTTTCATCGCCCCGCACGCTGTCCTGAAATTCATTGTCCCTCCCAGCCATTGCAATAAAACCTATGTCGCGTTAATTGAGGAAACCTGTTGCAGAAAAATCGGTTGGAAACTATATTGTTGTAGTGAGTGGACAGTAGATGATTGCCAAATCCACCTCCTACATTTAGCTTTGAGGTAATATGTTTTTCCCAGAAAATGCTGAAAAATGCTAAATCGTATCTCAACAAGCTCATGAGTGCAACAATAGATACTACAGACAAGCGAACAGTTTTTAGTGCATTGTTTTAATGTATAGATGGAACTTTTTGTCTCTTTTTTAGCGCTCTTTTCACTGCATACCTCTAATGCATACCCATTTTATTATGTAATTCAATGTTGCAACATTGGAAATTTATGTTGACAATAAAAACACAGGTAAAAAATTGTAAATAACACATTTCATATCAGATACTGTTTGTGAAATTTTACATTTGTAAAACAACTACTTTATAAGATTGAATTTTCTTGTAACTTAAACTTAATGATAACAAAGAAATACTTTTCAGTGATCGAAAACTAGTATCTTTTGTTTTTTTAGGAAGCTGGCTTCAAAAGTTTAGTTCGCTACTCATGTGGAGGCACGTTCTTGAACGATAAAAGCTTAAATCATAACTGAAAACCATGCAAAAGACAATAACATGCCTGTTTCAAAAATACAAACACTCATCAGTGAAAGAAAGTTGATTGCTGCTGTTATCAGTTCAATGCAAAACATGTTTTAGATAGAAATGATGCTGAACTAGGTTTTAGGATTGTTATTGATGGTATGATTTGATGTAACGTTTCTGTTTTACATCTAAAACATTTGCACTACCAATTGGCACAGTAACTTTCACGGTATACAACAAGCGCAATTTTAAACAGTTAGTCTGATAAGCGCCTTTTTAGATATATGCATTTATGCTGCAGTGAGTGAATACATTGCAATGTATTCCACAGGGAAACTACTTTCTTGTATTTAAAAACATATTCAGTTCTGCAAGCAGCAAAAAAACTTACTTAGCGAAATGTTGACACTGAACAAGAGTTGCGTAGAAAGGACACATGAACTATTGTTAGGAANACGAAGCAAGAGCGGAAAATTTAGCTTTTTTNNTCCTAGACCAGGTTTTTTAAGGCGTTTGGGGGACCGATTCGGGTCCCTAGAATCAGAGAAAATTATCATCGGGTCCCTAGAATCAGAGTAATCGGGTCCCAACAGATCCAAACCGGGTTCCTAACATTTTCCTTAAAAAAAAACTGTGCTAGACCGTGCTAGAACCTTGCAAAACTCAACTGCTAACCAACCTAACGCCTAACAACGATTAGCAAGCACTTTAGAAGCCAGGATACACTCCTGTAAAGAAAGTGTACGTCTATACACTGTGGCTTACAACTATTGAAAGACAGATATGTGCTTGTGCAAGTTTGAATTGTTACAAAAGGATGAAAGCGGAGCCAAGCAGGTAGATTCCTCACAAGCTTGCTGCCAAGCTTTTTTTATTATGATGTTGAACTGAAAAGTAATTTCTTGATACATTTTCGCGATTAGCAACGCGAAGGAAAATTCTCAAGCAACACTTCTAGGTGTTTATCACACTCTGAATCAAGAAGCACCTTACGAACCTTTGGTGCCTGAGTGCACAGTGGAGTAATAAAATAGAAAGAATACATGGCAATACGTTGCAAGTTCAGTGTAAAGCGCAGACCATGATGAAAAATCAAAACAAAAATTCTGCTCGAACTTAATGCATTTGCAAAGCATCGTCTCGTTCAAAGAAATATATATGACATGAAAGTTGAGATTGATTTGTTGTTTCTTTCTTTTGCACTGCACTAACTTATAGTTTTCTTGCCGGTTGGATTTCAGAAAATAGGGAATGGACTAATTTACCTCAAATATTTTAGTCACTCGTTTTGCGCAAAGCAGCATTAGCCTTCTCTAAACTATATTTATGCGACTTTTTCTGCAGGTGCAGCTACAGTTACAAATTATATTTTCAGAACAACACACTATCTACTCCTGCTGTGCTCAGGGTAGGCGCAAGCCATTCCAGCGCCCTAGGCAAGATCCATTTTCAGCGCCCCCTCAGTTTATGACGCCATGCGATCAACCGTACCACGACCTTTGCAAAATTGCCCACGGACTGTACGTGGTATACGTAAATAGATACATTCTCTTTGCACATCTTAAAATTACCGGTGGGACCTAAGCGAGGTCCATTCCAGCACCACTTCCCCGAAAAAGACCCTTTTAGGACAATATTTTTATCAAACTGATTTGTTAGATGCATGTCGAATTTAGTTGAAGACAAAATTCATCAAAATATTATCTGAATAAGTATCAGCCGTTACAGCATTCACATCAACAAAAATTTTAGCATAGGCCTCTGAACACAGTTTTGCAGTCTGATGTCGTAACAATCGACGACGTTGTTATCGTAACAATCGACGACGTCGATTGTCGTAACAATCGACGACGCATGTGCAAAAACCCTCTGACGTTCGCGACTGTCACCACATTGGTTATCATGCGTGCCATGTAGTATATGTTTCTTGCATAAATTACGGTGGTGCGGCCTATAATCGAAATCTGACTGGTTACCTCGGCCATGAGTCCGCAATATGTGGGTTGCGGCCCCAAATTCGGGTCGCGAGACCTTCCACTCTGGGAAGTGGCGTAGTCGGACCAAAATTTTGTTTGGCCAAAATATTTCATTTTAGGCAAGCAACAGTATTTTTTTGGTATACCGCCTACCAAAGCATAAAACGGCTAGTTATGCTAAGAATTTGGAGAGGGAATGGCCCGCTGTCTACGCCTCTGATTCCGGGTCGCGAAATAATCTAAATTTACATTTTAAATTTGCCATTCCCATCAGACAGAATAAAGGCAATCATTTACTGTTTTATGTGCTAAGTTTCATAAAATTTTGTTCAAGAAAATTGCTACTGTCACTAGTAGTCTTAAAATTGATATTTAAATCATGTTTCAACCATCCAGTGTAGTCAGATTAGGAAACAACAGCATTTTAAGCGTTAGTAGCCACGCTAAGGGGTCCGCA
>JGI24021J15306_10009537_pt1 | contig 12017 bp, 6 predicted proteins | sample Ectturendosymbi1_FD_15306 | JGI IMG/M metagenome (IMG submission 15306)
CAAATCGATCCCTAGGGGGTGAAGGTGTCCTTGATCGAGGTCGTCGAGGCGCCCCCTCTTTATTCGACTCCCACGCGGCGGCGAAGGACCGGGGCACGGGACGCGAATAATGACCTTTCTTTTTGCTGTTCTCCTGCTGGACCAGCATCTGTAAGTGAAACGTTTAGTGCCCGTAAGGTTTTGTTTCTAGCAGAGAAAGAAACGAAAAACACAGCATTTTGTTGGTGAAGGGAAACTCTCGAAAAACTAGAAAGATTTGAGCGAAACACCTGAAACAAGAGAAAAATTACGTTTAAAAACTATCGCAACAAATTAGGTTTGACACAACTGGTATATTGAAACGTAAAAATTGGAAATCAGCGTTCCAATTCGGGCCCTATGAGACGCAGAACAGAGGCGGAACGTCTGAATCACCAAACGACCAAGTTTTAAGACAGCAGCTGAGAGCCTTTAATTCGAAACAAACAACATTCTCCACCAGGAAACGTTCGCACCAACAAGCCTATATCAAAATGGTCACCGGAAGCTCGGCGCCAGGTTTCGTGGCAAGTGTCACTGTCACTTCACGTCATGCGAGCTGACACAGTGACTGACCCACTTCGCATAGAAACACAGTCTTCGAGACAATTCTATATATTTAGAGAACGCAGCGCTCGCGTAAAGTCGCACAGAATCTTAATTCTTTGATCAAACTTTCCCGCGCAGTGACTGGTTCGTTCCAGGAAGTGTAACTGGCAAATACTCACGGAGTGTTTGGAGTTGTGTTGTAGGCGTAGTTTAAGTTTAGGTCCGAGTGGGTTTCCTGAGGCAGATTCGATTGCTGACTGGTAGGCGAGGCTTTTTTCAGTCACAGACCAAATTTTTTTTAAACGACCGAAAAAAACTTAAATAATGTCCGAATATTTAGACTAGTGAATACTGTTACGGCGAATTTTAATACTATTATGGGACACATGACCGAAATGTCTCAGCGGAAAAAAACAGCTGGCAAGTATAGGTTTTCAGTCACAATATTCACGCAGTTATGCAAGTTGTCCAAGCCAGCATTTAACTGGTATTGATTTGGTGCGAAAAGCGTCTGATTTTAGTTGAACCATGTCAGATTTGAAGTCTAGCCCGATATAAAAGTAGAATCACTTCTAAGCCCACATACGAAAGTTTCGAACTACGCAAAGCACAAAAAGATAGCTCAAGTTCCCTCTGGCGAAGAAAGCACGGCAAGTTGCTAAAACCACCTCCAGGTTTCCTACGCAATTTTGAACATAAACTTCCAAACTTTTTCCAGATTTAACTTTTCCGAATGACATACCCAGGTCAAACAGAGGCACTATAATAGTTAACACGATGAAAGTAAAATTATCAATCTTATCATAAGTCAGAATGCTTGTCAAAAGATGAAGTCTGAAAAATTATTTCCTTTTGTCCATACTAACAGAGCCCCCCAATTTTTCGAGGCTTTTCCATAGGAACCCTACTCCTCCTTAAGACGCAATAAACAAAGTGTGCAGGCTGGGTTCGGCACGAAGCTAGTTTCGACAAGCGATGCCGCTTTCTTCGGCGAGTGATTATGTCAGCGATTCGACATCGCTTCGCGCGACACTCACTTTTCGCTGGAATTCACTTTTCTCTTCGAACGACCAATCCAGGCCCGGGATGCCGGTCTTCTGCTCCTCCTCCTCCCTCTTGGCGACATCTGCGGCCGCGGCGTCTGCGTCGCCCATTCCTGAACGCACAAAACGCATGACGACGGCGAAAAGGTGCCAAATTTAGAGGGGACAACCCCCCCCACATCAGGGCGCTAGCAGGAAAAGTGCGAAAGCCAATAACGTGTTGAGCATCGAACCAACAACCTTCGGACTGACACGCGGTCAGTTGCTGGGGGTTCCATTTGAAACGCGCCAAAAGCGAAACACAACCCATTTCAAAGGAAACCATGGATTGGTTAGACAGGCGGCAGACGGAGGGGGAGGGACGGATTCTCTATAAGCTGCGTATAAACCAACGAAATGCATGGCATGGAATTTCAACTATTCAACAGGGTTCCTACGTAGTTTTAAATGTAAATTTCCCGGCTTTTTTCAGACAAACTTTTCAGAATGACATACCCAGGTCAAACACAGGCACTAAAATAGCTAACACGATGAAAGTAAAATCATCAATCTTGCCATAAGCATCGGAATAAAACATAATCAGAATGCATGTCAAAAGATCAAGCCCGCAAAAATATTCCCTTTTTCCACACTAACAGGCCGAAAAGCTTTTTACCAGACTTTTCCAGGGTGGAAAATGACCAAACTTTTTTCTTGTTTTTTGAGATCCCGTAGGAATCCTGATTTAAGATACCAGAGAAAAACTTTTGACTTTGCTCGAGGCGCAAAAACAAGTGGGTGGCTGCAGAGCTTCCCGTTGCAAATCGTCTATTCGTTCGTTCAATTACCTGGAATGCTCGGAGCTTCCGATGTCGGGGTTTCTGTGTCTGGCTTCGCAGTTGTCTTTTTGGAAGCAAGGTTGTCGTCGGCGTTGGGAAAAAGGTTGTATCTGTCCCGCATTTGGTCGCCAGGCCTGTTCCTTGTCCAGAATTTCCTGTAAAGAATGGGCGCAAGACAAGTTTAAGGAAACATAACGTTTTCTGCGGTATTGGATGGAGGGCCGAGCTTGCGACGCTCCTTCAGGCAAAGCAGACCTTTCAATAAAGAAAACATTGGTCGAATGAAGAATATCTTTACTTCCCAGACACACGCGCCGAACGTCGGACATTGACGCAAAAGTATCTCGAAGGACAAAATCAAATCATTAAATTTCCAATCTAATGCTTAGATAGCGTTACCAGCCATGCCAACGTCACAGAAAAGCTACCGCTATCCAGGACGGATGCATCGCTCCAGCGAATATAGCGAGCGGTTTGTCACGGAGGAAGTCTGAGTTTAGGACCTGGGTTCTGAAACTGGGGGGCGTGAAAGGTTCGCAAGTATGGCAGCGACATAGTGTTGAAAAGCAGGATAATGACAAATAAATTCCTGTTCTGTTTTTTTTGTGTTTGCTTGTGAGGTTAGGTGAGGCGCGAATGTCAACGACCAGCGCCACTGCTATAGAAATATCAGCATAACTTGGGGGGACTGGCTACAGCGACAAAGGCACTGCACTTAATATGTAAAAGTTAAGACACTTACGTGCTGTGGTCGTTTGAACCGGAAACAAGTATATGGCCAAGGGGGTGCCAGGCCAGGCTCCAAATCAGGCTATCGTGGGCCCCTTCCAAGCCGCCGACCTCTTTCTCTTCGCTGCAAAGCACCAAGCGTGATTGAAGAGCGCCTGGCATCGTTTAGAAACTTTAATACGAGCGGCTGAACTTTGCCCATAGATTGAAAACAGCATTGTGTTTATTTCCTTTTGTTTTCGGCGGCTTCCGCAACCGGAACCGTTACCTGTTTTTTCTTCCGCTGAGGCATTTTGGTCATTTGTCCCATAATAGTGTTGAAAACTGGCCGTAACAATTTTCACTAGCCTATCTTTTCGGACATTATGACCGAATTGACTAATCTTTTTCCGTCATTTCAAAAAAAAAATTTATTCTATGACCGAAAAAAGCCTAGACCGTTACAGAAACAATGGGCCAAAGCTGGTTCCTTGTGGTCTGATGCAAAATTCACAACCTGGTCGTAAAACCACAGGTTCCAAACAATCAATGCAAGCACTTTAGAAATGGAGCGAAGTAAAGAGAGAGACACCATCGAAATAAATGTGAGCGCAAGAAACCAACGCAAAGCTATCGGTACGTTAGGCAGACTTTTGACTACGTCACAAAATTTTATTTGTGGACAGTTTATTTGCTGAAAAACGCGGAAAAGCTGAACAGAATATCAAGGACGCAGGCACGACCTTGTTTGGTGCAGCAGTAATGGGTGAAGTCCAAACCACTGACTAAGGTGTTCACACAACCCTGAACCAAAAAAAACGCTGATTCACCACAAGCTGTGAACCAAAAAAAACGCTGATTCACCACAAGCCGTGCACGAATTGCAACGAGCGATGACTCACCCCACTTGCCAGAAGATGATGCTGCCTTCGGAGCCCCCGCTGGCGAACATGTCCTCATGTACCGGGTGCCAGGCGACTGAAAAGGCCTCCTTTTTATGGCCCCGGAAGACCTGGCGAAGTGTGAGGATAGCGTTTGCTGCTTCCGTCATGGAAAGTGCCATTTTGTCGAGACAATCGCAACGAGCAAATGTTAAAAAGCGCACGAAGCAATGCGGGTACGCGACGAACGATAAATGCTCCCGTTTGTTTCTTTAGTGTCTGTCATTGCAACCAACCATGGGCGCCGGGTAGTGGCGTGCGCCGCACTCCCGCTAATTTTTTATTTTTGATTGAGCAGGCCTTTGTTAACAAGTACTAACACATTATTCTGAAATTTTTTGAAACTTTTTCGGATATATATGGAATAGAAGACTTAAAAATCGCAGGTTCTCACGTCATGGATTTCGCACTCCCGTAGAAATTTCAGTCTCAGCGCCTGCGGGACCAACCATTAGCCAAGTAGTTGACTTTCAATAAAATAAAGCATCCGGTTAGTTTTGACAAAAGAACAGGAAAGAACTATGACTTTTTTAAACGCGCACCGTATATCCAACTAGTTGTGCTTTGGCCGCGATTAAAAGGGAGCCTTCCTTGAGACCAACGTTTAACTTGCCTGTATCTCCTCTTTAAGATTTCTGATGTCGTAAAGTTTCACCAGGTGGTCACGTGACGCAGAAAGGAACCAATTGCCGTTGCGGTTGAATTTGACGTCCATCACTGTGCCCTTGTGCGCATGTCTGAAACACAACATACAGCGGGCTTGGCGGGTGGCGACCGAGCTGGGTTAACTGCGAGCCTAACTTTGGTTTTAGTTCTTGAAGCGAGTCGGCAGAAACAGGAAAATAATCGGGCTGAAAAAATATTGAAATAACAGAAATTGAGAACTTTCACGAGGTGTTTTAAGACTTTGAATATGTTTGTGCGTGCACCGTCAAACAGAAGCTACGTTTGAGCTCATCGTGCACCCGCTTGCTTGCAATGTTCATCAGCAAAACGCAGCATTTTCAGCGTACGCTTGTACAGCAGCGCGCGCAAGCTTATTCTCACAACGCCTGACACGCATGACCTTACATTGTAGCAAGGCTCTGGCCAGCCTTCGGGTCCCACAACTTGACAGGGGTGTGGAGGTCTTTGCTGGCGGAGACGATGAGGGACTTCTGAGGGTGCCAGTCGACCTGCGGCGGGAGAAAAGGCGCGCGGCGTTAAAACATAATGCATTGAGTTGGAAGGGGCCTTGAGATGAGAGGCTGAAGAGCAGACCTGCTTGACGTCGGACCCGTGGCCCCTCAGTATGTGCTCTTCGCGACACCGGAGGAAGTCCCAGACGCGAACGGTGCCGTCGTCACTGGCGGTGACGAACTTGGCGTCGGTCGGATTGAAGCTGCGGGCGAGAAATTCAGGATAAATCACCATGGAAACCGACGCGGGGGTCGTCGCGATGGCAACCGACCGGGGGGAGGTTGTCATGAAACCGCAGCTGTGCGAAAATTCATGAACGCTGGAGGGGAGGAGCCACCTCTGGGTCGGACAGACGCAGGGTATTATCTACCTTGTTATTTGACAACGTCTTGTGGCAGAATTTAACTTTATATCATCGGCGTTTTCTAAATGTCGCAAAACTGTTCAAATTTCCAGATGTATTGCTGCACTGCTTTGAAAGAAAAAACGATTCCGAGTTTGACTGAGATGTTAGGCATCTGGAAAGTGCTGTCGTACAAAACAAGCAAGAGCTATCGATTTTGTTTTTGACACAAGCAAACACACTCCAAACGAATGAGATAACTTTTGTGCATATTGTTTCCGTTACAAAGCGGCCCGCATTCATTTTGAAATGAGGCCGACGGCCAACAGCTAAGCTTGTTGTATGTGCGGGTCGCGTCACGTTATTCTACAACTTTCAAAACAAGGTAAGAAATAACTGTTTTTTTGCGTAACTTCGGAAACGACTTTGTAGAACTCGTAGAATCGAACTGCAAAGGTCTATTTGTCTGCACCAATACTGTGCGCCGCGAACCAAAGAAACACAGCAGATACACTATCAAGCACTCTGCGGTCGAACAGCATATGCAAAGATTCCGACACCTTAACCTGTTGTACGTACCACACAGAACGGCACGCCTGATCTTTGTGCGCTTGATACATCTTGACGTTGTTCATATTTAATTGCCAGTACTTGATATAACCTTGATTGTCGCCCGTGATGAGCCAGGCGTCGAAGTGCGACCAGGTCATCGCTCGGACCGGGCTGTCGTGCGCCTTTCAAACAAAAAAACGGACGTTCTGGACACGTTTTCGGCGCCAAGTCAGCTATGGTAATCACCAGGACGCCGCCACAGCCATGGTACGGCTGAACGTACAGTCAAGCGTTGCAAGAAACTACTGCTTAATATTTCCTCTACACTCTTGCGCGTTTGATACTTTACTATGCACTAAAGTTCAACGTTTTTGTTTCGGACAAAAACTGGCGGTTTTCACGGCGTATGCATAGCGATTCAACGAGGGAGTTTTAAACATGTTTTTCTGAACAATACCGACAAAAACTGCCCCATATACAATGTGACAAGCGTTACATGGCTCTTATTCTGCAAAATGCTGCACAACAACCGCAAGCGAGGATCATGGCACAGAGGAGAGCTTTACTTCCGGGAGCGCTGATGGCCAAGCGTCGGGATAATTGCCTCGTCGTTGCCACAGAAACACAGAACCAGATGAAGCAAGACCACGAGTCTCCTAAATAAGGCCCACGGGCCTTCGGCCCGCAAAGCCATTTCATCTGGCCGCAAAGACATGTGTTATGTTAAACAAACTGCACATTTTGCTTATTAAAACATACACATATACTTTTGGTCACAGTGAAACGGCTCACTCACTCAAAACTCAGTGACTACGCAAATTCAAAATTCCCAAAGCAGGGCGAATGTTTTGGAGCGAAATTTAAAGTAGCAACTTATCGAAACTTTTCAAAACTTAAAATAAGGAATACAGAACATTTTAACAGTGGCACAAAAGCTGAATCAACAAGATTTTCAAAAAGTAAATAGAGGGTCCGTGGCCCAATGAACCTCGCCAATGTGACAACTGCTGCACATGTATAAAACAGAAATAAAAACAACTTTTAATAACACAACACGCTCTACAATTAAAGCGACGGCTGAGCCTGTATGTTGTTTGAACGCAAGGATATTCCAGGCTCAATACATGGTAATGCACAGAATAAGTCATCTTCCACATTAAGTCTGCTTCTAGATATCGTTTTCATGGCACTAAGAGCCGACTGTCTGCCTCAAAATGCCTTCGGTAACTGCACATTCTATTGTGCACAGCGTGGTTTGGAAATTTTAATATCGTAATAAATTCTAACGCGATATAATATCTGGCCGTGACCCGTCAAAAATTCTTCCGTGGCCCACAGGTTGAGAAACCCTGAAATGTACCATGCCGCACTTTCATGTAATTATATAAGCACTGCAGGTGCTTATTCAAATACAATTTTCATTGCTCCTTGACACACAAGTCCCCATTCTCTTTTGTTAGTATCAGGCAGTTCCCGTTTCTGACTGTAATTCGTACGACACTAGCTGACCATTGTGCGGAATTGCGTGTCGTAGTTTTTGTTCGTGTTTTATTTTTCTTCTTTCTCTAGCAGGAGACGGCTCCTGCTGCAAATGTGCTGAACAATGCACTTTGCATCATAAACACTTTCTTCCAAAACAGAGATTTGCAGAAGTGCACCTGGTGAAGAGAATCGTTGCGTCAACTAAAAAGGCCTTGGCGGAAAGGAATGTAAGAAAGACTTTTGTAAACAGAATTTCGTCCTTGTTCCGTGAGCTCCCGGAATGCTCAGCGGGTGTAGAAGAAAGTCAGTTGTAGCTTTACCTGCTGCTCGGGTGTACGGACGAAAAAAAACTCGGTGTGGCGAATAATGGCAAAAAGTAACCCCCTTGGTGGAACCAACAGGTGAAAGATGCTATTCGAGCAAAGAAATCAGCCTACAAAGCATGGTTTCAGAGTATACCTGAACCTTCTTTGCATGCCCAGTATGCTGAGGCGCGCAACTCCGTATCTGAAGTGGGAAAGAGCCCAAAATGCAACCTTTTGGGAGATTCGAGCATAAACTAGATTCTAATTACTGGTAAGTCATCTCGCATCTCCACGACAAAAGATGCAGTGCTGCCAGAACCATCGAAGGCTACACCAGTGCTTTACTCTGCAGAGGAGGACATTCTTGGTAGATGGAGAGAGAGAGCATTTCTAAGATCTCGTGAACCCAGTCCCTCTCACAACATCAGACTCACAGGGAATGTATTTGGAGGACACCACCGCTGCGGCCGACGTCTTCCCAGCTTTCAATGTTTTGACAGATTAGTTCTTCGGCTGACTCGTGTGTGTCAAGTGGCCTGGCTTTCTGGAAGGGCACCGACGAATTGGCCAACTGGAATGATCATCTCCACACACAAGAAGGAAGACAGAAAGGAATGCATTAAATACCCGGGAATTTCTTTCCTATGTCTCCCTGTACTTCAAAAGATAACTGAACCAAAGCTGAGGACACCCAGTCCGGTTTCGTCCTAGTTGGAGCACTGCAGACCATAATTTCACTCTCCAACAAATTTTCAAGAAATCTTGAAAGCGAAAAATAGCATGAAGTAGTGTCCCTCTAGAAAAGCTGTCTTGTACTGGCCATGAGACTTCGCGACAAAGTGCGCAGCTGTGGTATTCACAAAGCCTTGAACGTCAAGCCACTTCTCCGAAAAGAGTGAATGCCTCAGGAAAGGTTGGCGGGGCAAGTCGTGCTGGCTACACCCACGGGAAAGCGGCCCAGAAGTCGACCAACGACAAGGTGGTGTGATTATATCTCCGACCTTGCTTGGTGTGAAGCCAACACAACTATCAGAAGTTGCCGAAAACCGTGGGGGTTTCTAGACTTCTTAAAGCTGCTGCTGCCCCTGTTACCCCCAGCGAGAAAAGGAGGTGTGAAAAGTGAGTGAAAAGACCTGAAATTTTAACAGCATGTACAAAACTCAAATTTTAATGGTTTGTGCCAGTGGTTCTTAACCTTTACAAACACGCCGAACCCTTACGTAGTTTGCCAGGCTTTTGTCGAACCCAATTTTTGCCCAATATAACAGAAAGTAAAGATTGTTGTGATATAACCACGCTTTTGGTTGTGTTTCAGACGACCTTCGTCGAACCCCTGGAACGGCTCCGTCAAACCCTAGGGGTTCGATCGAACCCAGGTTAAGAACCACTGTTTTATGCGTTTATCTTTTCAGCTATGAAATGGCAAAGCTTCATAGAAAAGGCACTTTGAGTGTTAGAGTATGCCCAAGCACAGTCGAACAAGAGTGTACAGCGAGCAGTTGTAAGATACTTCCAGAAAGAAGCACTAGCTGTTGTGAAAATTTGGAAGTGGTACAAAAAGTTCGAGGAAGGATGTTTGCATAGAGGGCTGGACAAGAGCCAGCAAAGGACTTGAGATAGCTGAAAAAGTTCGGGAAGCGTTTTTGCGAAGTCACAGAAATTCTATAAGACAAGCAAGACTGGAAATACATAAACTTATGAAATCGTTTATCTAACTTGAAAAAATCTTGTTTCACTAAACATTAAGCCTGTTTAATTTCATAAAGCTAGAGTTTGTACTTACTCAGATGTATATATTTCAAATGATAGCAAATGTTTGTGGAACATCCTGCACTGCCCCAATGAGCAATTACCCAATCATATAACGCACAATGCCTGCATTGTTGCAAAGCCTAACCAAAGGGCGATGTGGCTGTTTCTGGTGTATTGGTCACACGGTTTGTGTTTTGAAAACAAAATAATAGTCACGTATATGTTGCCACCAGTTATCGCATTTATCAATTTAAAAGTGCGGATCCAGTACCAAGCGTGTTTTCTCTGTAGTTAGGGTACACCCAAGGCAAACGTAACCAACATTAACGAGATAGTAGGTCACGTCCATTTCATCAAAAAAACGGTTAGGTCACGTAAGAAAAATGTTGGGGATGTTGTTTTGCGTCTAAACGGCAGGGAATCAGTTTTCTGGTCATGACAGAGGAAACCAGATACCAGTTTTTTTTTTAAGGAAAATGTTAGGGACCCGATTTCTCTTATTCTAGGGACCTGATTTTCTCTGATTCCAGGGACCCGATGATAATTTTCTCTGATTCTAGGGACCCGAATCGGGTCCATAAAACACCTTAAAAAAACCTGCAGATACCCATCGAACTTCGCAATGCGCAGTGAAATGATGCCATATCACTTTTCACCTGCAAAATTGTTTCGAAGTTAAACGCAGTGCCATTCCACAATGTAAACTCTCCGCTGGCAGATCCTGTAACAAGGCGTCGGCCATCTGGAGTCCACACGACCTGGATATACGAACAGCGCTTTAAGAAATCAGTGGGGCATCCGTTGACGCGAACGAAGCAACAAGAGCAGCAAGCTGTAGCGATGGAAACACGAAGAAGCTTGAAACGTCATGCGAAAACACTAAAACTCACAATTATCAAATAAATTAAGTGCTGAATCGATGACCATTCCAAGAAAACGTGGCAAAAACATTGAGTGCACTGCTAAAAGCTAACTTTCCTTAATGTCTCATTTGCATTTACTGTATTTATAAAGTTTTCAGTAATTTCACCCAACTGAAAAAATTCTGATCATGATGCCATACCTTATACACAGGACATTTCATTTTATTGGTGGCACTGCGTACAAACTTGGTAGCCACACTGTATGCAGAACTTTCTCGGTATGCCATGGGAGCCTGCATTTCTATGGAATAGGATGGATCAGGCAGCAAAGCTGGAATGTCAATAAACTCACGCTGCCATCTTCGTCTCTGCAAGCAAACAACAGTGTGAAACCCTATGACTGATTTGCCAATGTAGTTAGTCAAGTCAAAACCAGGCACCTGTCACCTTTGGAATTTCATGTCTTCAACAAAGCAAACAGTGCAGTAAAATGACAATGTACAATTTTAGTTATGTTGATCATACCTCAACACCGAATTGTGTGAATGCTGCATTTGTGGATGGTGGCAAGTCAACGGCAGCACTGTATGTATATCTCTTCCTAGCATTCACACATTAATGCTGAGAACAAGGCTGGACAAACCACACGTGCAATTTTTCAGGTCTACTGTATGACTCAACAGACAATTGAAAAAAGCATACCAGCCTAAGTAGCACATGCTAAATCCACTGCATCACTTAGTCCTTGGGCGAGAGGGTTCGGACCTCGTTGACCATGAAGTAAATTGATTTAGAAATAATAGACTTGTCAATAAGACTAAATGTGTTTCTAGTGTTCCATAAGCACCCAATGACTGATCAGATCATTTATTTTTATCTACAACCACCGCAGATACCACATGCAGTGCTCTGTAATGCAGACAGCTTAATATATTGTAAGTGCACCTGGACAGTGCTTGATGGTAAAGATAACAATTGCAGTGTTTGACCCATGGCCACTAAGTGAATCACCGTAGCACTCCTTGAGTGTTCACCTCAACCGTCCTTGCAAGAAGCAAATTACAAACTTCGGCCTGCCCCCAATTGCCGTCACACAAAATCTTTTTTTGGTTGGGGGGTGCGCATTTTTTGTGACTCACGTCATAAGTAGTTTTGGGGTAACTTTGTCTCATGTTGCCTGGCCTAGGGCCCAACCGCTAGGCCAAAGTGTTTTGCTGAAATTTTCATTGGAAACTAGGCTCGAGTCCGAGTCTTTTGAGCTTTTGATCAACTTTCTAGTGTTTCTGGTTCAAAAGTTATGATCAATAATAAAAAAATTAATTAATCATCTAATTAGCTAATTAATCAAATATTTTTCTAACTCACATCACAACTTTTGAACCCGAAACCCCAGCAGATCATCCAAAGTATCAAAAGACTCGGATTGTAGCCTAGTTTCCAGTAAAAACTTCAGCGAAATACTAC
>JGI24021J15306_10009538_pt1 | contig 12017 bp, 10 predicted proteins | sample Ectturendosymbi1_FD_15306 | JGI IMG/M metagenome (IMG submission 15306)
AGACTATTTTTTGTTTAATATATAGAAAGGTTAACTATTTCCTTATGACAATCTGGAAAGAGAAAAATGAATAAGGTCATCGATAAAGGTTTTAGAAGCTGGCGCTTTGTTTCAACAATTGTGAAACACCCTGTACAAAGCACAGATAAGAATGTATTGCCGTCAAACAACAGAAAATAGATCATTCGAACAAACCACATGCAACAAACAAATAAGAACGAAAAAAATGCAAAAACTTAAGCATATCAAAGTGAAGTTCGAAACTTGGAGAGAAAAACGCACGAAAGGTTGAGCACATGAAAATACCAAATCATGTAATGTGAAAAAACGGAAATACAGGGTGAACAAGGCGCGGCGGTACCTGTAGTAGTACGTGTCAAACTGGCCGGCAGATTTTCCTTGCTGGCGAACGATTTGCTCAAAATACCACCCATCGCCAAGATCATGGCATGGCATGAGGCCGGTTCCATAATACACGTCGTTCCTGTTGATCTGGAAAATTAAAAACACAAGATACAAGCGGCATCCCTCGGGGGTGCGACTATTTTCGGTGGGGGGTGGGTGATTGTAACTTGTTGTTGCACCAAAAAGCCTACAATGTTTTAGAAAATTCCGGGGGTCAAAGGCCTGGTTGCGGACCCCACCCCCACTACACCGCGCAACCACCTGCCCTGTGATCGAGCCACGGAAATTGTCAGCGGGAGCAGGTTTTTGTCTGTAGTGACGCATTCCCTAGCTACCATTGCTCACTAAGTGTGGCGTGAGGGGGTCCTGTCAATATATCGGCTCGTGACGTCGACGAAAACCTTGTTATTGCGAAGCAGTCTTTTCTTGTCCCGAAATCAGCATGAGGCTGAGTCGTACAAAATTCTTGGAAAAAACATACAATATACGTACAGCTGCTTAGAAGTGCGTGAACTTATTTGCTGGGGCTGTCACGTTACAGAAGTTTGGAATAAACAAAATTGCCTGTACAGAGCCTGCAGCTGAATAGCTCACGGATCCTGAACCCATACCCCACTTTTCAGCATACATCATCACATCGAAACAAGGACTTCGCTGACTCACTGGCCGAACGTCAGTAATCTGCCATTTCACCGATTGATCGGTATCGGCTTTAGACTATTTTTATTCTAAATGTCTCTGGATATGGAGACATTGCACACAATTTACGTGCAGACACTGACATGAATTTTTATCAACTTTGAGTAAGTGTCACGCAATGCTTCTTTGAGCCGTAAGCGTCTCTATTCTTTGGCCTTATTAATTAATAGCTTACACCAAAAAAAAAGTTCATATTAATCATTATTATCGTTTGTTTGCAGGAGACAATGAAATCCTGTGTATCCTAACCACTCCCAAGCAATCATCTTACACACGAATGTAATTTAACTCTATATTGCATTAATAATATGCATTATGGAATCAGTTTGTCACTGTCAATAAACAAAGCACATAAGCACAAGGAAAATAAAATAATCGACCGATCAATCAGTTGTCGGCCTATTTGCATATCGGTGTACCTGAGACCACAAGACCTTCTGGAAAGGGCATTGTTGCAAAATAAAATGTTCACGCAACCTGTGACGCCTCATCTAACTCACGACACGACAGCAGTCCACATTCGACATGCAGCCCATACACACTTTTTATGCGGGTGCTTACTTTCGGTGATGGCGTTAGCACTTTCTTGGCTGGACTGGACAACGCTTTCATTTGCTTCGGGTATTTATAATTGGCTCTGTTCTTGATTGGAGAAACCGCAGCCATGACGTTTTCTGTTGCCGGCATCGGACCAGGGTGACTTGCTTCAGGGTATACAGTCAGGCCTAAATTGTTAATAAAATCTGTTTTTTCAATAAGGTCAACTTCAGAAACGTGGTTTTCGATCGCCAGTTCATCCCTATGCGATGCCGCCGGTGCCTTGACATTGTCTTTTGCAACAGAAGTAGCAGAAGCTCCCGCTCCAGCGACTTGGAAGGTGTTCACAGCGGTGTTCTTGTTGCAATCTTCATTTCCCAACGAGGCGAGGGACTGAAATTTTTCGCTTGTTTCACTGTTTGCAGTATCGCGCGGTTCTTTCGCGGACCCGACGCGGGGCGACTGCTCCTTTCCCGACGTACGCGACACTGGCAGCGAAACTTCCTGATCGTCGCATTCTGTGCTTTGTGCTCCTTCGCCAGTTGCCTCAACCTCACAGCAGTAGGCGTTTTCGGAAACCTTGGACAGTTTTATTCGAACGTTGGGCGATTTGCTTGACGCTGGAGGTTTGCGCCGCAACTCAGCGTCAAAACTCGATTGCCCAACTGCAGCATGAACCTAAGAAAACGATAGGTTCGGTTTATACATTCATTAGTTCTAAAAATAGAACATGACACCACAGTCAAACCAACCGCTTGACCACACTGAACAAACAGAAAATACGTGTCGTGTGGCAGATTTTTAAGAGCTTAGTTTTGTCGAAGAACCGTCGGACTTGAAAAAAATGCTTTCGTTTTGTCGAAGAACCGTCGGACTTGAAAAAAACGACCCAGAAAAATTCTAGTTGATCATATAGGCATTAAAATGGCCCCACGGTCCAATGTGTGTTTGCAGGATAAAGCTAACACATATTTCGAAGTCTTAAGAGTGAAATTACAATCGAGTAATAACAAAATGCATGTCATGTTTAAACTGCAAAACAACTGATTATTTATATTTAAAAGCATTTCGTGGCAATGCTACCCGCTCATCGAACATTCCGACAGCACAAGTGTTCTGCAGCAGGATCGTTGTGCATTACATTTATCACACAAACATGTCGTGCAGCACAAACATGTCGTGATCACACAAACATGTCGTGCAGCAGGATTCCATACCGGAAACGTCGTTGCAGCCACATCACAACTCGTATACGAACTTTATATATTCAGGGTTCCCACACATCTTTAAAAATCATTTTCCATACTTTTTCAATACATTTTCAATACTAAACTTGATAAGTTCAATACCGTTACTTCTCTTCATTTTTCGAAATTCTTAATCATGAAACTCAATTTCATACATTGCACAGCACTGCAGAAATAATGAAGTGCTTTTCACCTTCAGTAAAATTCTGCTCAGATACGTGAGATTTCTTTATAATTTAAAATTTCCATACTTTTTCAATACCTAATGTGCTTTTTGACAAAATTCAATACTTTTTCAAGGTCTTGAAAAACAATTTTGAAATTCAATACTTTTTCAATACTTTCAATACCGCGTGGGAACCTTGTATATTGCAAATTTATTTTCAGTATTTTTGCCGTACATGTTCGCTACAGGGGCGACCTCAAATTAGTCCCGCTCATACACAAATTGAAATGCTTTGCCAATTCCTGTAACATGCAAATGAACTACAGGTACTTCTACATCGAACCAACATCTATGAGCATAACAAAGTCTAAAATAAGAAACTATAAGAAACATATTGCTTCAGCAAGCAATGGCGACTGCCTATATTTTTTTAAAGTCTACAAGAAAATACAACAGAGCGACAGAATTCCATCAGTTGCACCGAAAAGTATGAAAAGTAAGAATTTTCCTGCCCCTACCTTTTCAGCTTCATCACATTCAGAGAGGCGTATTCGCTTCTGTGGTGGAAAACTACTAGTATCCTTTCCTGTGCAATCAGTTGGTAAAACAGTATTGTAGGTGTGATCGGCAAGCAGCGTATGGGCTGGTTCAGCATAATTAACGGCCCGCCTAATGGAGATGGCAGATGTTAAATCCGTTTCAGTGGGTGATGACTCAGCAGTTACTACGACTTCTGTTCCAAAGCCCTCAGTTTCGATGGGTACAGGATTATCACTAAGCTGAACGTCTCTGATTTCATCAACAGTTTTTTCAGCTGGCACAGAATCGTGTATCTCTCCATCTTCCAAACTCGTAGTTAATGCTGGACTTTCCGGACATTCAACAACTAATCCAACATCGTCTGGGGCGTCCACCACAGCGTACGAAGAAATCACATCAGGTACTGACATTTAGTCTGCAGTTTTAACAAATCCTGTTTCAATGACCTGCAAAAAGCAAAGGTAACAAAACACTGATGTTCAATTTGCACACATTGTTTCTAAAAAAATTCTGCCAACAAGTCATCATTATTATGATTTTGGGTGATGGCCATTGTCAGCAGGTAGAAGCCTGAAATATGCCTGTTGCTGGGGCACTCAATACTTTTGCCCAAGAAGCACAATAACAATGAGCTCAGTGGGTCAATTTCATTCAGTGATCAAACAACCAACTTCTCAATTGAGAGGCAGGTTATCCACAATTGTTATCTGATATGCAATGTCAAAACTCAATTGTTCAACTGCATCATGAACCTAAGAAAACAAAACGTTCAGTTTATATGTTCATTTGTTCTGAAAACACAGGGCCTTAGGCAGTAATATTTGAAAGTTGCATATTAGACATGTGATCTAATACGCAACTTTCAAACTATTACTGCCAAGGCTCTACATTCCCAACAGAACGAACATAGCAGAATCTACTCCGATAGAGTTGGTTTGTCCCTACTTTTTTGCATCGAACAGAAGCAGGAGCGATGGGAAGAAGCTGTCAATTCCATCGACTTCTCACACTCTAGGCACAAGGCATTAAGCAGCATCAATAAACTTACTGGCAGGTCTGGACTCTCACCTGTGCCCCCCGTCGCTTCGCAACAGGTGAAAAACGGGGCACAAAAAAAAACTGCGATCCGCAAGTCCATCAAGCTCACCAACAAGGAGTTGTCCAACCAATGGAAGGTCTCAACACCTGAGGGGAACAGTATTGCTGGCCCTTTTAGGCCAGAGGAGCTTGCTGCTGCCCTCAGGTGCCTGAAGCCAGGAAAGTCTCTGGGTCCGGATTCTATTTTTCCGGAGTATATATTCCACGCCAGGTTGGCTCTCAAACCTCAGTTTTGCGCTTTCCTCACTTTCTGCTTGTGCCAACTCAAAATTCCAAAGATCTGGAGACAAGCACTGATAGTCGTGATCCAAAGCTGGAAAAGCCATTGGGGGACACAAAGAGCTATCGCCCTATATCTGTTCTGTGTGTCCCCTTCAAGATCTCTGAGAGACTCACCTACGCTCGTGTCAAACCAAACATCGACCCATCACTCACACAGGAGCAGGCAGATTTTCGACACGGGAGGTCGACAGTAGATCAAGACACCTTGCTGACACAGGACATCAAGGATAGCTTTTCAGATAAGTAAACTGGAGCTGTGTTTGTCGATCTCACAGCATCCTACGACACTGTATGGCATCACAGCCTCACCTGCAAACTGCTGCAATTGCTACCTGACAGACACATGGTCTGCATGATCGTGGATATGGTTAGCACTTGCAGTTTCACCCTTACCACTAGAAACGGCAAACAAAACCGGTTACGATGCTTCAAAAACGGCGTCCCAAAGGAATCCATCCTGGCACCCCTTCCCTTCAACATCTACATCTCTGATGTGCCAACCACCGTGTCCAGAAAGTATGCATATGCTGACATGTGCAAGGAGATCTGTTTCCTATCCCAAAATGGCTTCAGTTCATCATCTCTCATATCATACATGCGGGTTAACATAGGCCATTACCTTTTGATAAACACCAAACAGATCTACGAAACAGCAGAGTCTCATGTTTGGAATTGGGTCTTTGCAAACCATGTCAAACAATCTCATATTGACAGCACATTGACAAAGTTGACAGCTCGTATGATCATTGCAAGTTTACCTTTCATTGCAGAAGATGGAGTCCTGGTGACCAGAGCCTCACGATGAATCAAACAGTGAGATCCAAAGGTATTGGGACTTTTCTGGTTTATCCTGGCAAAAACACCACTTCAAGATCCAAGCATTGCCAGGGCGCTGTCAGTGCAGACACCCACAAGTTTCTCCCATTTCACGCCATTGTTGTCAAAACATGTGGCGACAAATTGGAATACATCTGCTTTAGTAGTCGTTTCTAGCGGTCTACAAAGCAGCATTTCCTTTTCAATTGAAGAAGGTCCAACAAAGCGAAAAAAGGCCAACAACTGAGCCAGTTGGTCAACATCAGTTATTTTGTTTCATCACCTTGAATAGCAAAAAGGTGGTGTGTGTATCTTTTCGAGGACTTGAAACTCAATATCTTTTGCGAGTTGATCGATGCATATTTCAATGCTAGAATCAGCAAGAGAAATCTTTGCAAGCTTTTTGCTGTCCACCTTCCCAACACAAGGCTGGATGCTTTTAACATGAACCGCCGTGGGGTTTCTTCTCTTTAGCAATCATGTGAGTGATTTTGAAAGATTCTTCTACGTTCTACCACTTCTGCAGGTGATGATTGGCAAAAGCACTCGATCACTACAGACTATCTTGATCTTCATGTTTTTGAGAGTTTTGCTGGCTTTGAAATAAGCTCAAGGTTTACCTCGATGCCCAGGGTGTTTTGTTTGAAGATGACACTGCAGAAGACTTGGTCTCAAAGCATCACTGCTCATATTTTCAAAACACGTCATGTATTGTGGTACAACTTGACCACTCATTATGGTATCTATAATCCCTTACTTCAAATAATCTTTGTAATATTTAGCCTAAGTTTTTTTTCACTCATTTTGTGTCAATACAGTTGGAGCACCTAATTACTAAAAACACCTGATTATCTATGCCAGAAATTGATTCTAAAAACAATGTCAGGATTTGTACCAAAACGCAAATTCAACTGCTAATTCGATGATACTGATAGTTGAAATTGAATTTCTGCATTATTACCTTCACTTTACTTTAGGTTGATGATTGACTTCATCCAGCACGACTAGCTTATTCATAGCAGGGGACAAACTAATATCACATTAGCTTAGGCTAGTGCTGGCAAATTATCAAAAGCACTTCGCTTAAACAGTATTAAGTACTTGTCACTCTGTAGCCTGTAGGCTTAGTAGTGTTTTTAACCGGTCTGAACTCTGATTGTGATTCAACTGCAGCAGACCTAACATTTTGGTGAAAATAAAGGTATTATGGCAAATCAAGGCACTCATACATGTTTTTCACATTTTCAGCAATCAAAAGTAATTGTCTGTTCAGAACAGTGGTTGTAAAAGAATGTTAAGATCAACCTCCTAGAGATTTTCACATTTTTTGCGTCCCCCCACTTTAAGAACCACTGGTCTAATGGAGAGTTCTGATTTTGGCTTTATTAATTTAATTTTGCCTATTATTCTTAGCAACAGCATGAGGTTTTTCTAATATTGTTTGATTGTCAACTTCTGCATAGGACTGAAGCTGTGTTTAACACTAAACTAGTTTCCTGGTGAAAACAAATTGCGGCTGATTTGCTTGATGTGTGGTTACTGCTGTGATTGACTATTTTGCTAGCAGCTAAATGATGGAGGCAAGCTTGAATCATTGCAAAAGGATGGATCACCAGTGTTTTATTACTTTCTGGACTAGACCCTGGGTTCTTAAACTAAGGGGCATGAAAGGTTCGCAATAGGGGCACAGGTGTGGTACCAACATACTGTTGAAAATCATAATAACTGCACAGAAAGTTTTTTACTATTTGTGTTTGACTGTGAGGTTAGCTGAGATGCAAGTATCAATGACTAATGCCAAGGGAGACGCACCTAAAATAGTTTTAGAACCTCCATTCTGGACTTAAAACAAGATAATTGGCAATTGCTTGTAAGCTATTATAGTAATCAAATACATTCAGAAAACAGTTGAAATGCCAAACAATCAAACAACAAATGAAGGTTCTTCTTTTGTGCAGTGCAGTACTATAGAGAAATTTACTCTATCTGTTTTCAGTAAGATAATACAAAAAATGCAAGCATGGGGTAAAAAAATCTTGTCTGGGTTGAAATGCAACTAGTTTTTTTTTCCCAAGTTAATACATCTGTAAAACAAACTAGCCCACAAAATCAAAATGTAAAGTTGCCAATTTTTTATTGGCATGTGTATGCAGAGACATGCATTACCAAAGCAATTACCAACTTTGACATATGTATGCAAAGTACTTCTAAAGCAGCATAAAACTTGATAAAATTTATTTGAAACTTATGGTCCTATCAAATATGAACATCAATTTTCAAACAAATCTGCAAACCTTTTGAGGATTAAGGTTGGAACAAATAAGTTATAAACAATGCTTGAATGAATGCCACTGTAGCACCAATTCATTTGAAACTTTTTTTCTATTTAATAGTTTTTAAGGGGGATAGTTACTTTTTACCCCAACATTGACAAAATTTATCCTTACCCCACTTGACTATTTTTTATTCTTACCCCACTCGACTAAATTTAACATTGTTGATGCAGTGGTCCTCAATGCCACTTTATTATGTCTGTACCGCATATTGGTAGATTTTAATGTCCCCACTGGCACATTTGTGCAAATCTTATTCCTAATTTTTTTATTTCTACCCTTGTTGATCTATCGGCACTAAACTTGCTTATGCCATCACACTTATGGAGTGGTGCTAGGTGCCAAATAATTGTTGCCATTGCTGTTAGAATTTCAACACTTTCAGTACAATTGCTCAATAAAAATTTAGAGGGTGAAAATCAAAGTAATTCAGTGCGCAGCCCTCATTGAGATACCAACATGATTTTAGGCTCAGTACGAAATTTTGGTCGGATGTAGCTGATCTAGAGAAATATGACCCAAAACAAACTCAAGTAATCAGTTTGTTTTATGTCATATTTCTCTAGACACACCATTCTATGAAAAAATAGTGAAACCAATTCGTGTTCTTCATCTTTATGTCCTGTGTGCAAGTGACAGAAAGCAGGAGTCGTCTGTCTTAAGAAAATCATCTGAAAATAATCCACAATTTTCATTGTAGCTTGATTTATGACAATTGGTTTGTGTGTGCATTCCAACACTACAGTAATCCAAAGCACCAGTACGCAGGTATCTTTCATATACTGCTAACAAGACCTGAATACCTGGATGAAAGAGGAATACAAATGTGTAAAGCAGCTAGCTGTCCTGAGCTTGCAAATACACAATGGACATTAGACACAAAATGTTTTAAATTTTAAGATCCACTGCAGCCATTCACGTAACTTCACTCCACAGGTGAAACAAGCAATGAATCAATCACAAATTTTTATTAGGAAATCAATTTCACGTAACACTACACATCGCATTGTTTCACATACCACTGCGCAACATAATGTTATGTGAAATCGATTTCCTATTAAATATTGAATACAGATATGCAAAAGTTGAATACAGATATGCAAAAGTTTGAATCATCGCAAAAAGATGAAAGCACAGCCCAGTCGGCTGATTCCTCATAAGCCTACAGAAAACCTAGAGATTTTATTGGTCACCTGTAGCCATTTTGCTTTTTGGCTCCTCTCTTATTTTCGGATTTCACTAAATTGTTTCTATTGCTTGTTCAGTTATCTCTCCAAGTACTGTTGTCCAAGTTTTTCTTGATGGTGACATTTTCAAATAAGATTTAATACAAAGAAAAACACTATTGATCACAACTTTAACATTTCGTTAAAATTTCTTCATTAATCAAACTGCCTGAAATAGATATAAGTCGTATTGTAAGCTATATATTGAAAAATATTATATTTGTGAAGTTTTGCTCATTAAACAAACTCATGCTCATAAGGCCACCCAATTTTTCTGCAGAGGTCAGTAGTGTAGCCAGCACAAAAATTTCGACTGGACAAAATGTTTGATTTTAGGCGAAAAACACCATTTTGTTTGAGTTACCACCTCTCAAAGCACAACATGACTATACATTCCAAAAATTTTGAGAGGGGATAGCCCCTTTGGCCCCACCCTGGCTACACCTATGGCAGAGCAGGATGCATTGTCATTTCCCTAAGAAAGACAACCTTTGTGCATGGGAGTAAAGGTAGCATTTCACCAGCTTAGATAACTCTTATCCGCAACTGCTATGCTTGTTCACGTTTATCCACCAGAAGTCGCTTGCAATGCATGAACTGTCGGGTTGGGCACTGCTTTGCTTCACCACTATTCTGACAGAAGCAAATGATCAATAGCTAAAATTTCAAGATCACTTACAGCCAGTGAGCACAACTACAGACAGATTCAAAACGAAGCTTTGGACGTCATCTAAGCTAAAGGACAACAAATACATACATCAACTAGTTTCACAATCACAGGTTAAGCAACTGCTTGTCACTACACTGCTTTACTATATTATAAACATAGCTTACATCCTATTCATGCAAAGTCAACTTTACACTAATGACGTAGCAGGTTGTTCACGAACGCAAAAACAGTGTTCAGAAACATTCAGTAACAGACATCACTCCAGGTCCAACAGGTCACTTGGGCTCATCACAAGATTTATACCACGGCTGCTGACAGAATGCAACCATTCGAGACTTGCGCCAATGAATTTCCATTTGCTCTTATTCTGGCCAGCACTATCATTGTTATGTGACATAAGTCACGTAACAATGACTACAAAGCTCAAATGGGAACTTATCGATTGTTGCATAATGTACATCATGATAACAGCAGTTAGTTCTCTGAGTACTAGGCTCATTCATATGAGCCTGAGTTATTGGACATTTTATTGTTTGTTTGAAATTAGTCTCGAATGGAAACTGTCCAACAGATTGGAATTCAAATCCAACGTTCTACGAAAATACATTGCTTCAAAAAACATTCTTTCTGACATGAATTATATATTTAAAAATACTTAATTGCAGATGGCAGCTCGGGCTCTAACAGATGAGCCGAAGTAAACCTCTGCGTAGTAGGCCCATTCAAATTAGCCTGATTGCTGGACAATTGATTATGCGTTTGATATTATTCCCGAATGGGAACTGTCAGTTGGACTGGAATTCAAATGTAATGCTCTATGCCAGGGGTTCTCAAACTTTTTTTAACTGCGTACCCTTTCGACTTATCTGCATGTATGGCGTACCCCTTAAAAATAATGCAGCATAAAGTGTACGCAATTGAAAAGACAAAACACAACAAACTATGTATTTACACATTTAATGCGATGGATGAGCTTGACGTTTCTCCACGAGTGTATCTATTCTTGGAAATGTTTTAGAAAGGCACACGCGTAAATTATGTTCAACCGAAAGTCTGGCACAAAATTTGTTCTTCATCATGCACATGTTTGAAAAACCTTGCTCACAACTGTAAGTGGAAGGGAAGAGCAAAAGACTCTCCACACATTTCCTTGACACTGCTGGATACGACTTCACCATACTATTGACACTGCTGGATACGACTTCACCATACTAGACCAAAACTTTTGCAGGGAAGAGACTTCAAACATATCTTTTGCTGTCGAATCATTCAGAATTCCACAAATTCATCTTGCAATCCTTCTGGGAGAGATCTGGGATCAACCCCAAAGGGATTCCGAATCAGCCGATAATCAAGGTCGTGCAAATCAGGAAAATACATTCCTAACTGATTATGCAAAGAAACCAAGTGATTCTGGACCAACTCACTAATGTCCGTAATTTCCTCTCTCTGCAATAATGTAAAGCTCTCGCTCATGCTGTCGAAGAGTTCGTATCGACCAGATATAATCTTTTCATTCCACGACGCTAACTTCATTCGAAACGATTTTAGTTTGTCCGCAAAGTCTATGACCGAAGCCAAGTCTCCTTGTAGTGATAAGTTGACCTCGTTGAGTCGAGAAAAACTGTCTTTTGAGATAGGCTAGTTTTGCCAGCCATTTGGAATCACCGAGATGTTGAGCGAACCTTTTTGCTTTGTCCGTGGGGTTTCTTGAAAAGAGTGCTTTCAACTCTGTCTTCATGCATTCAACTCGAGCTAGCACTGTCCCCCTGGACAGCCATCTCACTTCGGTGTGAAGCAGAAGGGTTGCAAGTTCAGCATTGAGCTCTTGGTAGAGCAAACGCAACATCCTGGTGTTTAGTGGATTAGCTTTAACAAAGTTTACCAGGGCTACAACATCATCAAGAATGATTTGAGTGCAGCAGGTAACGTCTTCGTACATAAAGCATATCTATGAATCATGCAATGAAGCTTTTTTATATTGGGGTTAACTCTTGA
>JGI24021J15306_10009540_pt1 | contig 12016 bp, 6 predicted proteins | sample Ectturendosymbi1_FD_15306 | JGI IMG/M metagenome (IMG submission 15306)
GTATCCATGTAGCTACAAATTTGACACACGTCACAGCAAAGCGTACTTTACATTTTAAAAATCTTTAACCAGTTTGTGAACCAACAGTTAAAAATTAAAATGATACATTTTTTTAAGGTGGTCTATAGGCATTACCTTTGTGTACTAGCGTGACTTCAAAAGTAAGTTTGCTTTACATTTCGAATCAGAATGAACAGCTTTGTATGCCTGTTCAGCAATACGCACATTAAATTTAAGGCATGCAGTTTTTTTAAGTGATCAGAATTGAAAGTTGGTGAACCAGCGCAGAAATGAGCTGTTTCGTCTGCAATCATTGCGACTGTAATTGGGAATCTTTGGGCTCTCTTCTTACAATAACTTTCAGGCATTTTCTAGCTTTTTTATTCGTCAGCAGACACAAAGTCCATAGTATAAACACACACTCACTCTGCATAACGTAGGTCGATAAGAACAGACAAAATAGAACGTTTTACAACGGCATAGGAGCCAGCTGAATCACACGTTACAGACACATTCTTAACACAACTTCCCAACGCAGAAATACGAAAATACATATAAAACATCATACTACTATCTAATTCGCTACGCAAAATAAAAAGTTCGTGCATGCAATGACAAGACATAATTTCACCTTTTATTATTAATGTGCACTGGATTTTGAACGTGTAATTTTACGTCACACAAGAGCATGCTGAAACTATTCAATAAATCGGAACGTGAAGATTGGAATGCTTGAGGCAAACAATGCAACACTCAAGAAATAAAAACCACAGAGGTTAAGCGAAGTTTGCCGAGGCTATACCTGCTTTTACCTATTTCACCTTTCAGGCGAATATACATGCGATGCAGTAGACGCAGCTTCTAGGAAACCTCAAAATAACCGATTTGCACAAAAAAAACTCTTTTACTGACATAGTTGTTAATTTGTCACGAAAGCGTAAAAGAACTGTTGCTGAATAACGAATTGCAAGCAACCTAATGTCAAGACTGTGCGACACAGAAAGTGCCCTTCGTTACTTTTTTTGAACTGCAGGAAAAATGTAGTCGCATGTTGCATCTAGTAATGCTCTTTCACGTGTTCTAATCAAGGTTCAACCCGTTGTATTATTAGGCCTACTGGTCACAACGGTCACCGTTTAACAGATTGCGCTATGCTGTGCTGCAGCAACGTGAAAGCTGTAGTAACTACAAAACATCAAGGCAATGGACCACAAGTAAAGTTCATCAGCTGCCAGCCGAATGGAAAACCAACCTACCTTCTTTTGTCTGAGCGTTTTCACCCATGCTTTCTGATTCTGTCTTCGAAGCTTGTTCTTCGCTTGCTGCTACTTCTTCGCTGTCCGGCTTGGACTGAACGACTTCTTCGGTAGACTGAGTCGGTTCTGGCTCTTTTTCTTGCGTGCTATCCACTCCAGAGGGGATTTGCGTTTCTTCTTGCTGTTCCGACATAATTACTGCAGCAATTTACAACTGCGGCCTAACGTGACGATGTTCTTTATGTCACAATGCACGTAGTCTCTGGAGAAGGATAAAAAAATGGGACACGGCTGTTTACAAAAATGCACCCTCACCGTGGACACTCGCCTTCGTGACACCGGCAAAGCATCAATAAAGACTGTTAAAAACGCCCTTTCCACAGGGTAACACAGATAACATAAAATAAATTCACCAGAATGGGGAATACCATGCGACTGCAAGCCTTAACCCTCCAATCCAACGCGAACTGTGGCCAGATGGAAAACAATTTATACCGTCGCTCAAGGGAATACGGCTCAAGGGTGGCCACGAGTAATTGCAAAGTTGTGGGACAAGTGGTAGCAATCAAGAACCAGCAAATCAAAACATGTGATCTCAACCCAAGTAATTCAAAACACTAGTTCAATTCAGGTTTGTTACGCCTGCAGCTGCGTACTGCCAGTGCATGCAACAAAGATTACGAAGAACTTTTGCGAACATTTAAGGAAGTGGAAAAGCATAAGCCGAAAGTAGACAACGGACTGTAAGGCAAATGGCCGACAGCAAATTCCGTTCTTTTGTCTGTTCGTGATTTTCGTGCAGCAAGACACTGAAAGAGGTAGCTATGATCAAACTATCGCAGTTTAGTCAGTTCAGTTTGTACTCGGTTTCTGTACTCGTTGCGGACGAGTGTCACGAGTGATCTGCGGCGTCGTGGCGTCCATTTCCGCAGTTTAGTCAGTGCGCACAAATTTATTGACGTTGTAGATTACTAGCCAGGAAACAACGTTGACACAACCATGTTGAACTAAATACGAGCAGTCAACGCAAGGATGCGCCCGACGTACGACTTCAAGGGCGATATGTAGATGTTTGAAAACAATGACAATAGCATTTACAGATAATCAGTTCTCCCAGATGCAACGCGGAATCAGTGCTGTTCCCCCAATCTAGATAAACAGACACGCTGTCAAATGTAGCCCGCCGACGCTAGATGAGTTTGCAAACTCATTTAGATCATTTTATTTTCATGTTTAGTCGCATAAACCAGTGCATTTAATTCTTAAGACATAAATTAATAATCCGTAAGATGCAAATGACTATGCGCGAAGGAGCACGGCATTACCATTCATTCTGTGGGAGATCAATATTTCTAATTCTGTCGTCGCATGGAGTACTGCTACAGAGTGTGCTGTAGCTTGTTCACAATCAGCTTTCTTCAAAGAAACCGAGACAGTTGCGTCAAACCACCACGTCACCGTTTATTTTCAACATATCCACAAAAATGTAGGTCTGTAACTGTAACGATACAGAGGATGGCGGCTTCGAAAATGCCGAAATTTAAAACTTACCAAAAACAGAAAGATCCCGAATTCGGTATTTTTGCACATTTCGCAGACTTGGTTTGGTTTTGTTACTGCACCTGTGCACGTGATTCTATGAATCGAATTTCACCTTGTCTGAACACTGAACTTGAAAATTGAGTGAGTTGATTTGCCAGGCTTTTGCGCTGTCTTTACTGGCAGCTGCAGTGCTGGTGGCAACTGGCAAATCATACGTTGTTGTACAGCCTGACAGTTTTAAGGTAACACGTTATGTGTTGTCCAATCTTTGAAGGAAGCATTCACAAAGCGGCTTCAGACGCTTTACCTCATGGCTGCCGCTGCAGTGTTTCAGGAAATATTTCATTGCCTCTTAAGTAAACAACCAGTTTGATCTACGGAATTAAAAGCTTTTCGCAAGTTCTATAAGGTGAATATCTGCGAACCCAACTCTTGGAGATTAACCTCTAGCAAGATGCGATTGCATGTGAATTGACCGACGTGGTGTGGGCTATCTGCCGCAATACCATACGCAAGGAGTGCTCGTGTAAACTACAGATTTTTAAAAATGTGTGAGCTTTCTCGGTGCATTTCTTACGTGCATTAAAATCTCCCGCACTTGACAGCAAACGAATCCCTTTAATTTCTATCGTTGCATCAGTGGCGCCGCCGGTTTTAACTGCAATTAGTTTTAACTGCAACTGCAACGAAACTAGACAATCTGCAGAATACATTCAACTTTCTCTTGATCAGTGGCAATGATTTTATAGTGGCGGTGTTCATAACCGAAAGACTTAGAGCAAATCTAAGTTAATGATGCCAAGCCACGGCAAACCGATGTTTTAACACATTATAGTGGAAACAAGCAACGTTTTCCCAGTGCAATAAGACAGGAACAAGTAATAAGCAAAATCGGTCATTGGGTCAGACACAACTGCGACTTAGACTTTCATATTCGCTAATCAGGCAGTCTAATCAAATGGCATGGCAAACACAAACGACGAGAGAAGGGTAGTTGCTTTCTGTTTTCAAACCCGCTTTTGCGGGCTGTGCAGGCCGGTGATAACCAGCACGTTGCACGAGATTGCACCATATATCATGCAAAATAACTGGTGGCAGATTGCGATAGTATGTGTTGGTCACGATAATTCACTCTAAGATTAAAACAGGGTATTAACTCAACCGACCACAAGTATGCAAGAACGACAAAACACCAACCCGAAAAAAGCCTTCGAGTAAAACCAATGTCTTGTGAATAACATCAATTCCAACACGAAATTGCCGCAAAAACATGTCAAATTTTGAAAAGGGACCTCTCGTAAAGGGTCGGCGTAATTACCTTGACTTAAAACCACCCACATCGGTGCAATACAATTCTGCAAAATGCACTGTTTTGTCGTTCCGCCCCAGCTGGATATTAGTATGCATCAAACTATATTTGCATGGCTCTACATTTAATGCACACTGTTCACACGCAATGTTAAAGCTGAACGCAGCAGCTGTTGAAAGAATTAACATTTTTTTTGTAAACAATTTTCCAAAGAGGCCTCAATTGCGCACCTTGCCACTCCTGTTTCAACTATGAACTTTTGTTTGCTAATGATATATACCAGGGGTGGCCAAACCTGCTCTATGTATGAGCTGCATATCGGAAAACTCCAGTTACAAAGTGCCGCAACATGAAAATCTGAAAACACGAATTTATTTGCAATCTACGCTTCAGTGCCTTTCAACACTTTGCAATAGAAATAAAAAACAAAATAAAGAATTTTACGGAAAGCTCATAGAGCCGAATGCAAAGTTTCGAAGAGCCGCAGTTTTGCCACCCCTGATGTATACTTTTCTCCATAAGTAATACCAGCACATCTATATCATCTTTAAATAAAAACAAACTTATAGCCTGTGGTCAGGAAAAGTGAGGTGATTTTTCTGCGTCGCCATATTTACAAAATGAATTGTTACTTAAGATAGCATGAATTCGCTAATATAGTTCGTGCGTTGTAAAATTAAAGAGACGGTCAATCACACATCACCTCCACATATATTGTCATGTTGGTGAATCTGACGTTTGAAATCGCATCACACTTTTCTTAGTTATTGTTCACCTGCTGCCACAATAAAAGCATTGCGCATTCGCACAAGCTTTAAAACCTGATGTAAGAAACCTAAGGTTCCATGACAACATAAGGACAGTAAACAGCAAATCTTATTACAACTCCCAGCATTATAACGTGCTTCCTTGTGGTTAGCTGTTTATTACGTGATCAATGAAACAGATTTGCTTGCTTAAGCTTAAACCTGACAGTTTTTTTTTCAGCCAGTCGCAATTGGTTCTGAGCAGATAAAATGCGGAATATACGTACGTCGCATATGAGTTCATTCTTATTATCATCTTTCCACATACGATCTATGACTTGGCCACAACGGAAGGTAAGCGATGCCACGATCAGCAGTGTGGGGATTGTCCGAATTATGTTGCGTTACTCAAAAGTTAGTCAGAAAGTGCGCACGCACTGCACACTGGATGAGGATACAGTCATGACGTTCAAAAACACCTGGATTGTTTAAGTCAGAGGTGTTCAACCATGCAACACTGCCGGGCCAAATCCACATAACGAGATTGGTCCACAGGCTACAGCTGCATGTGTCAAGCTTTGCGAGTTACACAACTCGCTGGCCGCACACGGAAAACCTGGACCTTTCCGCGGGCCACAAAAATTAAGCTTTTGGCCACAATCAATGTTCCATAGTTATTGCGGTAGCTTATATTTTAGCCCACGCAAACGGCGCAGGACTATAGCTCTTACACCACGCCGCCCACAACAAAGTGTTGCGCGGCCCAATGAAATGTGCTATACGGTAAATTGGGCCGAAGCCCACAGTTTGCCGACTAGTTCAACCCAATGTGATCGTTAAGCAGGCGAGGTAGTTGTGTAGCGGAACAGTAACTTCGCCCACGTCGAAAGTTGTCACGTTGCAGTTTGGGGGGGCACCTGGTCGTAGTAAAATGTGGATGGCTGCCTTGGTGCATCACTGTTACGTCACCGAATGCACGCACGGGTGAGTCAGTTTTCGTTAAATTATTGATGCAAGGCACGGCAAGCGTCACGCTGTCCACAGGCGTGGCTGCTGTTTGTCACGAGAACCTGCTTTTGTGGCAATTTATCTTTTCGCAACCGAACATGCTCGTGGAGTGGAAGCGCAAACATATTTCGGAACAGCAACGTCGACGACTGAAAGCGAACTTCAAACGCCACACATTTTTGACTAGATAAAGCTGAACACTCCCTAAGCAGGCTATCAGACTTTTTCAATCGCAAATACTACCTTGTGTCAAATGAAGTGAATCTTTGGGCGGAACAGGGTACGATGTTTTCATACGAATTGCTTGTTTTGTACTCGGAGCGACCGGTGTTGGATCGCGGCATACGAAAAATATTATTCGTACTGGCGATATTTATCGTCGAAACATGTAATTGTTCGGTCGTACTGCACAAAAATCATTAAGAAAAACTACAAAACAATCATTGTGAGGGCACTGAACGCGGACGCGTTACGGGTTTAAGTTCCATGTTTTTTCAAATGTCACACCGGCGCTTTGTTTCAGCCCCCATGTTCTAGCAAATAACCTACGGTAATTATCTTGGCATGATGCAAACCTTGCAAATACCGTTTGTTAGCTATAAACATTCTGGACAATAAGTACACGTCTTTCAGGAAGCGTAGCGAAGCAATTAAAGTATCAGTACCGCTTTGGATTTATAGAGAACCCACAGTTTGACAACTGGCTGCCTGTTTTCAATCACCCGGCCTCGTGCTGGGAACTGCCTGCTGCGTGATGCTCTTTCGTATCATATTTTCAGAACGAAGTGACGAAAGTCGCTCCGCAGCGCTGCTGGCCAATCCAATACCTGCAACGCGCGAACGTTGTGAAATGATTTAGAAAAGTAACAGCTTCAAAGTAGGCCAGCGCGGTTAAGTGTTCCCTACCTCCTGCGATCCGTCTGTCGCGTCGAGAACAACGTACGGTCCCCTTATCAATATTTTACGAATTCCTTAATCTCGTTACCACCATTGACTTCGATTGTGCAACCCCAAAAAAGATGTGTAATCTCGATAGACAGTCATCCAGATCGATAATGTTAGAAACACAAGTTGATTAGCATTTAATACGGGACTTCTCTTGAACAAACAGCCAGACATGGCATCACTAGCATGGAAAACTGCGGTTGCGCAATAGCAGTAAGTACGCACAGTGGCTTTCCTGCACGCGAGACGATCCAAATCCGCAACACAAACTCTGCCTAAGATCACACTAACAACCGTTAGCCATTGTCTGTTGAGCTACATTACCAACCAAATGCAAGACACCAACAACAGAATCAGGGCCAGGGGTTTCACAGATGGAGGGGCTGAACATGCACAACCTTAAGAAACATTTCCTATGTTTTCTTAAAAAGAAACATTTCCTATACATTTCCTACAGGAATGCTAAATCTTACGACCACTAACGACGCAACCTTGGGGATTTTATTTTAAAGTTGTTAGGAGGGGCAGCTTCAGTCCGAGCCCGCCCGGCTGCGAATACCACCACGGCTTGCAATTTAGAACTTCTAACCTTGATCCTAAAACATCTATAAATGTGGCTATGCAACTTTAAATTTTCAGTGCTGTTGCTCGCAATCTAGGAAAAGCCGAAATTCCGTGGGCATAGTTGGTAATAAAGAAACACACAAAACTTGGTATAAAAGGCAACTTGAGAATAAGAAATGTGTCAAATGTTTACCACAATACCACACTACAATTTGATAAACGGTATCTGTCTTTTATGGTTTTCTTGAAAAATCTTGTTCTGTACCGTAAGTAAACGCAAGTCGTAATTAATTTTTTAAATCACGCAATAGAACAAAACCTGACTGTATTTATTGAGAGCAGCATTTCTAAGTTTTGAGTTGTTATTGGCCAATTATTCTTCAAATATGAATATACGCAAACACAAGTAAATAGTTGGGATTAACTGGACACCCAAAGTCCGTGAACTAAGGTGATCATAGGTCCTGGTTTGATGGGGAACAGCCCCAGTTTTAGAAGTCAGGTCTCGATCAGTTACAATTCCTTGCCCATCACCAGACTAATGACAGGCAACATGGTTGCATCTGGAAACAACTGAAATAAGCTGCAAAAACCTCCGTTGTATTGCTCATAGACATTTACCCCTCCTCAGTTTGAAAATTTTACAGGATATTACATGCATTTACACAAACACGAATTGTCATGGCCATTATTTGAAAATTCACCGCAACCTAAATCGCACAACCAACATGTTCGTAAAATCGAAAGTATGCCCACCCTACTGTGAGCCGATGTTTCATTTCCACCGGCGCTGCGGCACATAAATAAAGCGGTCTGGTGTCTTGGTATTTCATGGTTAATGGAGAACATAGCAAATTGTAACTCAAAATTATGCCACATTTTAACTCACACCGCGTGAGGTCTTGTTACATCGGCAGTTTTGTCTTGCCTACTGTCAGTATCAACTGAACTGTGGTGTTATGCTCGTCACTCCAAAAGGAGCGTTAATCAACGGCGGTTGAGAATACGACAGAATTACATACGCTCGGCAACACGTCATGCCACTGAAATATCCATGTGAAAAAATGTGTTTTAAACAGTAAGCCACACACCATTGAGATTGCTGTGAATGTTTATACTCCAGACCCTGTAAGAAAATCCTGTTTCTAAATGACGTTGTTGTAGCCTCGACAATATCTCCCATATCCGTGAAACGTACACCTGTGTTTCGTGGCGTCGTAGGATTCTGTATTTTCTTGTGATTCCTCTATCACCTCCAACAAAGAGGCGTGTGCGAGCCAAACATACAAAAAGCGAACACATAGTAACTGGAAAAACACCAACCGTCAAATCCTGCTTTAAATTCAGTATATACAATTAGCTGTCAGCCTCATGCTAAATGCGTTGTAAAACATTTGAAACCTTCATCAAAACCATGTAGATGCCTCTGTGCGCCGATGTGTACCACCACCCGATTTANTTTTTACTTTCTGTTAGCTGTTTACNTCAACATCTGAGGTCAGAATGTCTTCCTTTTCTCTCCCACTACCGAATCCTGTATGACGATGAGTGAATGACGGTATAANTGGGGAACTGTTGGTGTTTTGCTTCTCTCNGTGTTCGTCGTGAGCCGACACCTACTCACTCTGTAATGCGCGATGACTAACCATTTTTTTGCTCGTGTTATTTGGTTGCACTTGTGATATGGACCACGAGTGAGCGAATCAATATAATAACCTCAAACACGTATATTTATAGGAGAGCTTCACAAATCATATGGACCAAGCATGGAGTAACATACTTGCGGTAAAATGGAAGAATCTCAGCTATTGCGGTCAAAACTGAAGCAGATTTGGCAGGAAATGGTATTGTTGGTGTTTACTTCTTTACGTAGGCTGCATCAAATTGCTGCATCATCTAGCTGTCATGAAGTAACAGCTATTCTATCCTATTCCCAGCCACAGTGATGGGCAATTCGCATCTCTATTTAACTCCAAGCGCTGGAAAGGTCAGTAATACTACCCTTCTTAGAATCGCCACTGATTTAACATGTTAGACCACAAACAATACCAGTGAGTGAAACAGAAATAATGAATTATTTCGAATATCAGGAAATTCTTTCACAGCCTCAGTGACCGAGAATTTCCATACATCGTTTGTGGGGACAACAACAACAATGTAAGTAACTTCGCGTTTCTCGTGACTGCAACGCAGTGCATCCACACTGCCATAAAACAATCGATGCTCATCACTATTTTTGTGCATTACCTTCTTCCGGCTATGTTACTGTGCTTTCAAACATGCAGTTTGGCGTCCCAGCTGCATATGCACCAACTGCGTGTAAGAACGAAAATGGCTGATATATTTTCGACGTGCCAACGCGAGGTGCAGAGTTACATCATGGGGGTGTGCCTCAGGAAAACAGTGCAGTAGTAAGCATAACAGTTTTAGCAACAATTTTCTGATGATGCAAGAGATATTTGTTGGTAGTTTAGAGGAAACACTCCGCTTAAGTTAAAACTGAGAAAGCTGCGCTCGCGGGTCAACTGGCAATGTCGCCATGGATTTTCTCTACGGTAAGTCAATCCAGCTCGCACTGTTGACCACACACCAAAGTGTCATATACTGTACAGCTAAGCTACGGGGCAGGGTCTCGTAGATGCATATGAAGCCAAAGCTGGAATGCTAATGAAGCGATCGCTTTAAATTATGAGCTTGCTGCATTGCCTTCATGAAATCAGGAAAATTGGACTTCAACCGCTCTCAAACATTTGGTGTCCGTGTTGCTTGGAAATTAAGTACAATTAACTTTCTAAAGCAGGACAAACACGTCCCGCGATATTTTCATAAGACGGTCACAAAATTAAAAAATACTGCAACAAGTGCACCTAAGCGTTGCCAATGCACAGATGCTTTTCATTCTGAAGAGGCAAATTCATGCAAGGCTTAGTTCTCGGTAATGGAAGATCCATAACTTAACAAATTCTGTTCTGCGATACAAACACTCAAAATGTTTCCTGGTAAGAGCACGGGGAAAAATGGCTTGTTCACTGAACAATGGCCTTTAAAACATTTAACGTTTACACCCCTACAAACCCTTTTTTTATATTTTTTTATTTTATTTTAATATAAAAGTCTGCATTGAAAGCAATGCTATACCCGACAACGAATTAACTTGAAATAACATTTGAACCTAAATTGAAAACTTGGCTGCAAATTTAGAAACGATATGTCAACTGGATCAGCTGTAGGCCTACAGCACGCACTGCACTACTAAATTGTTGAACCAGCACACTACGGTAGATCGAAACACGCCAAACACGCCACAAGACTATTGTTCGATATCTTCATCACAACGCAGGTTTGTTGTCTGTGGCTGATCACAGCACCCTTGTCACGTTTCAACAGAACAGAGAGCTAAAAGTGCGTCCGTGACGTTTCTTCCGGCTTCGCAAACCACGTAAGTTGAGCGAATTGCATTCTTGGCTTCACGTTCAGGCTCTGTGCGCCATGCTTTCGGTTCGTACACACACGCACACCGTGGTACGAACTATCAGTTAAAATGTTGGTGTTGGATAACGGTTTCAACCGCATTTTTGGTGTACACGCACGAACACAACTCTTAAGATGTGAACTACACAGCTGGGAGTAAATATCTGGTGGATGTAGCTGAGCCACAGATAAACCCGTGAGATGCCGCTAGCTTTGTACTTGTTCTGATGCTTGGGTGCAAATGCAAGTTAACCGCAGTTTGTGGTACTCAGTTGTTGCTACTCCAACCACCAGAGTGAACATCTCTTAAAGCTCTTCCTAGGCAACACGTTCAGTGCATTCGCATTATGTGACAATCATTGAAGATTAATCTGACATACATCGCTGCTTTCAGCTCGTTGCATGCAGAAACAAATCGTTTCGGTTTGCCAGCAGGTTCGAATCTAAGACTTTCTGCGGGATCTTCGTCGACTTGTACCTGGGTATACCAACTGCGAACAAGTGACGGCACTGCTAACAATTTACGGACACTTGACAACTGTTTTAGTAAACGTAGCGTTTGGCAATTTGCTCGCTGCACATGTTACCGCCCATCTCTGGCCCGGAAACTTTGTACCGCAATCGCTAACGCAGATGCATTCGTGTAGGTGCCACTCCTATTCACCAACGCCTGTCATTCTTGGCTCATCCAGTCAACTAACATCCGTCGCACAATGCGGCAACGCCCTGCCATAGATACGCAGCACAACAGTGGCTCGGCTACTGCGCGCCAAGTCAAACAGAGATGCAAGCATTGTTTAGGAAGTGGTCGACCATCAATGCAGTCACTCGACCTTAGATTTTTGAGAATCCAGTAGCGCTCGCGGCAAGCGTTGCGATTGCGAATGCGTGGTTTAAATGCCCGCGAGTGACTTTTTAAATAATTTACGCAGCCGATGGAAAGAACTTGCCTTTAAACAAATGTTGACGACATTAACCATAGATCAAGTAGAGATTTGGACTGCATAACAGGAATTATAAAATGATTACAATCAAACTACAAGAGTTGCAGGAGTTGTTTATGATCTAACTCTAACCTAACGCATTGATGGACAAGCTTACTTCGTACATGCGACCTTACACTCGTAGTGCATTATTGAGTCAGAGCATTTTTCCTTAGCTTTATTGGGATACTT
>JGI24021J15306_10009543_pt1 | contig 12014 bp, 2 predicted proteins | sample Ectturendosymbi1_FD_15306 | JGI IMG/M metagenome (IMG submission 15306)
TTGAAATATTTTTTATTATTCAGGATTTTTGAGCAACTTGCGCTTGCCCTGAAAACAAAGTTTTCCTGAAATTTTTCACTGTATTGAAACATTTTTTATTATTCAGGATTTTTGAGCAACTTGCGCTTGCCCTGAAAACAAAGTTTTCCTGAAATTTTTCACTGCATTGAAATATTTTTTATTATTCAGGATTTTTGAGCAACGTGCACTTGCCCTGAAAACAGACGTTGCCCCGAATTCACTATATTGAATATATATTTTTTATCATGCAGGATTTTTGATCAGCTTGCGCTTGCCATGAAAACAGAGTTTGCCCTGAAAATTTTCAAGACAGGGGAGGAGGCCGCCTCCCCGACCCCCCGCCTCGTACGCCTATGACTCTGATAGAGCCACCTCGTCCTTACTTTCTCGGATGGAACAGAAGAAGCAGGGCCTATGGGAGGACGCTGTCAATTCCATCGACTTCTTGGACTCAAGCTGCAAGGCGTGGAGCACCATCAATAAACATACTGGCAGGTCTGGTCACTCCGAGAATTGGTTTATTGTGTATAACGTCTTCACTCCCGCACGCAACGCGCGAGATATAAGCATACGTCGCAGTGATAAGGCACACACAAAACCATGTACGAACTCGAAGATATATACAGTACGTGGAAGTAGTAAAAAGTGTACGCTTGGAAACACAAGCGTAAAGGGCATACACATGATAGACGCCATCACTATTTTTATAATGTAGTGCTGCTACACAATACGTTACACAACACAAAAAATTATCTTTTTCTTTGCTATGACTTTCCAAATGCACCGATTTATAGAATGCATGGGGGATGATGGGAGGCTGCGAAGGACCAGGATCATTTAGGCTGCAGACCTCCCAAGGACGAAGCTACTTTTCTTATAAAGGGAACAGTTTATAGCAGTTAGTAAACGTCTTTTACTCTGAGTGTAAAGTTTAATAGCAAAGTCAAAACACCAGAAAAAAATGGTTTGTCATTGTCACATTGTAGATTTTCTTTTTCCACATATTTGAAACATTCATGAAAGCTAGAGAAGAAATGAGTCAAAACTTATACACCAGTGCAGCATTGCAATGGTGTCACTGGGTTTAAACAGGCTGAGAACTAGGCGTGCAAACGAACATCTCGAAAAAGACTTTGCAGTCAAGGTCGCGAGTCACGCGTGAGAACCGAAATTCGTTTGCAATTTAGTAGGCATGGTTTGCTTTATGCTGATAGACCAAAGGTCCACTGCATCGCAATGACGTCACACTGCTAGACAAAATTTCAAATGCCAAGGTACTTGTCTATTGGTTTATCAGAAAGTACACAAAATTATGCATCTTGTGATGTCTTCATTGACTCACTAACGCGATCTGTCGATGGGTTATGGTAGAAAATGCCTCCGGTTTTCGCAATCCTGAAGGAAGCGCTTGTTATATCTGAAGTTAACAGCTCCGAACGATGCTTTTCCGACAAATGTAGCCTACTGCATTATTTTGGTCGTGGAAAGCGAAGAATCTATTGCCAAACACTCACGCATGATATAGCCATGTAACACATTTCACATTTCCACTTAAAATGAAAAACCACCATTGTAACATTGTAACATGAAGCGTTCTTTACTCATAAACCCAACTTTGAATAAGAAAGTTCTATAGGTTTTTGTTCACTGTACTATACGCTTTGCTTTGCGTATGGTGTTTATAATGAAATGATAATAAAACAACGAATTGTAAAAACAATGCATTTAATACTTTTCATCAATACTTCGCTGCCATACCCGCCTCTCCTTGCAATCCATTCACACCCCCAAGGGGTGTTCCCCAGCTTAAGAACCAGGCTCAAGAGAGAATAGAGAGTTACTTTGAAGACTTCATATCAAAATCACAGATTAACAATAGGCTAGAAGGAATTGTCGGAATTGTTCAGCCAACGAAGTGGGAGGAGAGATAGGGTGTCCTCAAAACGCTTTCACGCAAAGTTGCCCAAAGATGTTCCACATCCGATTACAAGGGTAAACAGTTGCTATGCCCCAAATGGATAAATTTTTCATGTTTCGGAAACCCGAGGCGGTTAATTGGAAGTATCTTGCATGGAACAGCTGTCAAATCTTCTTAGCTATTCAATTACAAGTCATGTGCTCATCAAAACGTTGGTCAAGGTGAAGTTTGTTCGTGTCGTCATGGCTACAGCCGAGTACTAAATCAGTCAGAATCATCGAAACTCTAAGTTGTGAGCAAAGCATTAAAGCCATTTCGGTTTTTCGTAGCCAGAGTTGTGAAAGTCAACTTTATAAAATTCGTAAAGTTTTGAAAGCGTCTCACGGGGTATTTTTGAAAACGTCTTCTTGACCAACTCTGATTGGGATTTGTACTTTTGCGGCGGAAAAAATATCGCTTTATGTTCTTCAGAAAGGTTACGATTTTCTTTCAAATACCTCACGTCATCATCGACTGTTTCAAGCTTTAAAATATAATCGTAGGAATGAACGCAGGGATAGCACTGCTTGGTATACGTTCGCCAGTGAGCGTCTGCCGCCAAACCGTTTCCGTAAACTAAAAAGTTGATAAAATCTTCAAAAGTAGCAGCTCCGTCATCCGTTTTGTTCCTCTCACCTGGATCCTGCCTCATGTGCCTGAATTGTTTGTTGATCTTTTCGGAGAGAGGCTTAAAAGTGCTTGGTACATGTCCAGGAGCACCTCGAGGTATTTTATCCTAATAGGCGGATACAAGGCGACTGAATGCGTTTCTTACCGTGATGATCTGCAACATGAGTTCACTTAAAGAAGAATTTGGTTCGACTAAGAGTAAACGCGATCAGTCATCAGTGGTCCAATAGCATAGCAAAAAAATCACGTTTTATTGTAAAGTGCAATTTCATTCGCTGTTGTACTTCACGCTAACGAAAGCAATTTCGATTGCACTGCAGCCGATACTTTGAAACTATCCGCAAAAGAGTGGCGTTCCTTAAAAACAGCAAGGCGTTGATGCAAGACATTTGTTAACCCAAAATGACAAATGTTTTAAAATCACTTGAGAATACATCACTTAAGATTATTGAGATTTTACTTCACTTGAGATTACAACTTTCGTATTGTTTCATTATTTAATTCACATTACATGTTCATTGAAATGTATCAAGCAATAAAAGCAGCAGTACCAGTTGAAAGAAAATTGTCCCACACTCAAATATTGTTTGATAAATATGGACGACACGTATGTGAACGCGCATTTCTCGCAGAGCGGTCACTTCAGTTGTAATCTTGGTGTTTTTTCGGTGATGTGCCGAACATTTTTTAAATGACCGAAAAAAGTACGGTAAGTCAATTTAGTCACAATGCCTGAAAATATATACTATTCTGGCAAGTTTTAATGCTACCATGGGAGAATGAGCGAAAGGTCTCAGCGAAACGAAAGCAGGCTGTCGTCCGTGAGGTTATTTTCTGGGTTAGGCAGGTGTGTCTGCTGCCAAATATGTTGAAAACTGAAAACCAGAAGATCATTTCTGAAAGACATTTGACGTGGGTGAAAGTCTGTTGGTGACAAATCCGGATACTCGACTTGACATAATTAAGCTAACTCTAAGTGATATGAAACACAATGGATTTTGTTGATACTGATTTTGAAAGCTACTTATTTATCATTGCAAAGTTACACCGTTGCAAACAGAAGTCAAAAGACTTTCTTCAAGGTCAACATGCGATCAGGCCGTTAGGTCATCTACGAAGATTTTGGGATTTTGCAATAGTAAAAATAAAATCAATATCTGTGCAATGAATATCCCTAGGCGTGAACATTCGTAGGCGTAAAAGGATAAAAGCTGAAACAGGAGAACATTTTGTGAAACGGTGTTGTACTGCTCTTGAGAGGTCGAAGTAAGTTTATGGAAAAAAAACAGCTATTTCCTCCAAGTAATTTTGAATATTTCTTTCGTAGGTTAAAATGACATTTTTTACAAGTGCAACACTGGAGCCGCTGTTATCTCCGTATTGCAACACAATGTTGTGTTTGTTCCTCTCCTAACGCGTTATGCTTCTTTTTCATCAATATTTAAATAAGGTCCTTTGGATGATATACAATGTTTGAAATCTGGAACTCAAACTCATCGAAGCAAACTTTGCCAATTTAAATTGAAGGAGATGTCCACTAAATCAGGAGTGAGGTAGTCCCCACCTAGGAGAAAATGTGGTCTAAAAGATTTGAACGAATATTCTACGTCAACTTTGATCTGAAGTCAGGTGGCAACAAAAGCCATATTACACGCGCCAACCCAATAACCTGCAACCTTTCTGCACGGTGGCAAGCCAGTGCGAAGCGGCAGTTGCTGAAATGTATTTTGGACTTGCAAAAGATTGTGGGAAACAAATATAGAATACTGCAAGTAGGTGTACGTTTTGTTTACACTCTCAGTTTGCTGGAAAGTGTAGAGGTCCTTTGAAAATATGGATGGAATTTACACAGATAAATAATGAAAAAGCACATATTTTTTCATGGTCGAATTTGCACTTCCCCGGATTTGCTTCACTCAACGTTGCTTGCAGAATTTTACTGAAGTGTCAACAGACTACCGCCCTGTACATTAAGCTGTTGCTGAACTATGGAAACTCTGGCTCTTTTCTCAGGGTCATATTTGTCACATTGTCGGTTTCAACGCCTTGTGGCCAAAACCGCTGGCACCGACCTGCATGGAGAACATTTATAATATTTTCTGCACGTATACCACTGTGGTGACACGTTTGCCCCTAGTAAAATTTTTATTATTTTTGAGAAAGTCAATGTAAAAATTGCTTCGCAAGAATTAATTTCATGATTAATATTTTTTTCGTAATTGAGCCAACTTTGCTAATGAAGTGTTTACCACTGAAGTTGATGAATAATCCATGTTATTATTCCTATGTTCCTTTTTAAGGTAGGTTTCTATCTAATGAATCATTTGTAACCTATTTCTTTCATGGTATTTCTTTTTGCATTTTCTCAACCAAATCTGACGTGTTTGTCTTTGTTGAAGCCTATTTTAAATTATGGCTGTTGTTATGGTCTTCGGATATTGAAAAAAGCATACCAGGAATTGAAACATTTTGTATGATGGCTTTGCATTTCACGCCTCACGGTTGGATGAGTCTATGTGCAATGGACTTAGTTCAGTTGCAGCGTTCAATACTAGACCATAAGCAATAGGAGAGGTTATCATGTTTGTTTGTAACAATGCTTGTATCGGACTTTAGTTATGCGGAGTTCTTCACTTGCATCAGGAATCATGTTTGTTCCAAGCTTTGTATAGGCTGTGAATGTGTCCGTTTTGGCAATGGATAACACTGACGTGGGTAATACAAAATTGCTTCCCATTTTCCTTTACTGATGACCAGTGGCGTGCAGAGGGGGAAAGGGAACAGGGCGATGGCCCCGGACATCCAAGGCAGGGGGCATCCAAAAAGTGGAACCACAGAAATCAAAATGCTGCAACAAGATGATTTTTTCCGTTGCAAAGCTACTAACACGTGCTTCCTGGATTAAATTTTGAAACTTGTTTTTTTGCCAACACTAGTTTTTACATGATTGATTGCCAGAAACCGCGACATTCTTCATACTAGGGACCTATATTCTTGGTGTGCGGCGCACACCCGATCAAACTGACAGTGACGTCACTTTTTTCCAGATCGTGCGATCAAGGGAAAATCACACAAAAAAGGTTTGGAAGATAATTATGGACATTTAATTGATATTCTGAGCCAAGTTTCAAAACTGTCTTTTTTGATTTGCTTGATGCACCTGACTTGTTGATGTATCACTAGTTTCCCGTTTCGTTTTTGATGTGGTAGCCCTGGGTATGCGCAGATGCAGGCGCACTTCTGTGCTCGCAAAATATGCATCATTTCGAGCTTAGCTTCGTCATTAATTGGCAGTTCAGGCGGATTGATCATAACGGTTCACACAAGCCCGTATATATTCTGTCGCCCCCAGTACTTGTACATATAACGTTGGTTTGCAAACGTGACTATGACGTCATATTGTGGCGTTACCAACATCGTATTTCCAGTAAGAAGGATTAACATGTGCTACTGCTCAATTGGTACGGGGGCATAAAATAAATCAATCGTCCCGAGCATCGCGAGACCTCTGCACGCCACTGCTGGTAGGTTAGGCTTCGATTAGTGAGAACTCGAAATGACTAGAATTACGATATTAGGCTTACTATTTTCGCATTAATGGTCAGGAAAAATGCAGATAAGGCTGTTGGGTAGGCTGCAATCTTCAAATGAAGATCTAGGGCTGAATCGCAACCGCAGTTGCATTCACTGTATTGTAAGGGCTTATAATGAGTCCTGGTAAGAGCTCGAGGAAAAACTTGAATATTGATTTACCGGTCAACTTATTTACCCATACTAGAAAGGAAATACTGCAGTAAAAACGAGCATGCAACATTTTTTAAAACATGACTTAATCGCAAACTTTAACGGGAAACAAATCTGTGGCGGAGTTTAACTCGTGTCGGTGTTGGACTCTATAATGAAAAATAAATTACTTCATGAATTAAAAAAATATATTTTTTTTCGGTTTAAAATATTTCTTTCAATACAAATAATATTTTTCAAAAAGTTTTTGGTGAAAAGAATTATTTTTGCTATGTATAAAAACTACATATTTCAGAATATTTTGTGAAAAACAAATTTCACTCTGATTTTTGCATACAAAAAAATTTACTTGACGTAAACGGGCCACCGTAGACCACCCTCGCCAGCTTGGTACAAGCAGGGGTGGAAATTAGGGAAACCGAAAGAGGCGATCGCCTCAAGCCTCCCTTTTGTAAAAATGCTGTTGGGTCCCTGTTGAAAGTGTCACACTTGGTTTTTGCATTGTTTTGAATTTAGTTCATGAATTGAAATGTGAAACAAATTTAATTCTTTTATCCAACTAGTCCCACATCTTCCTTTCGCTGTGGCGATGTTTTAGGGGTCTTTCTGAGAGTTTGCCTCTGGCCCCTAAATTTTAATACCCACTCATGGGTACAAGAGTCTCCCTATATTGACACTTAAGACGTACTTTGTGATGTTTGCCACAATTTGTTGTTTGGACTGCATAAGCATAATATGCGTGACACTGGAAAGTGGTGTAGTTGGAGCACAATCTACCATCCCTGACTCTATCCGAAGATTCTGTCCCACGTAGCACGCTACAACATGTTGATATGAACTAAACATAAGAGCAATCTTTTCAACCAGAAGGCTAATTTTGGCGTAGCTCCCGTAAGTAAAAATTGATGCATTGAGATTTACAATTAGCGAATAAATTTTTAAAAATTTTTATGAGATGTTAGAAAATCTAAATATTAGTGCGATGTCTGCTACGTTTAAGTTGTGTCTGGTATGATGCTTCACCAAATACCATATTGCGATAAACGGTTGGCAAGTTAAGGGTAAAAATCGGCATTTTTGGAAATTTCCAAAATTTGAGAAGTTTAGAAATTCGGTAACTAACGCTAGATGGCCAATCAAGGATTCAAAAGATGAGGATTTACAGCGAGAATGTTCAGAGCAGCTCCTTCCAATCAACGAGCCGCGAAGTTCTTTTAGGAGTATTGCCTATGTTACAAATGTCGGATATTTAACTGAAACGGTTCTTGCAAATTAGACAGTTTCGTTTCCCATGTCTCAATTTTTTTGTTTTCGTTTTTTTTGAAATACCTCATAGTGGGCCATCAAAAAACTGACAATAGCGCGTGGTACCATGGTTAACGGACTCCGGACTTTCACTGGGAAATCGTCCGCATGGCATCAGTCTTATGCATTATGGAACAATAAAAAGAAACGCCAATTCGGTTTCACTGCCGATCCACAATTGTGCGTCATAATTGTGGTGGAGAAGCAAAGGTTGCCGATTGCGAAAACTGAGTTACTATTTCACGCTGAATGAAAGCTTCATGGTCCCACTGATTGTAAAGCGCTAATCCAGGGTACGTGAGTAGATTTGTCTGCCCCCTTGAGTATTCCGCCCATTGCCTCAGAGCCATAATAGCCATTGGGCTTCTTCACTCCTGACCGTGCTCTGTCTGCTGAACATTGACTACGAGTGGTTCAAATTAATAGCGACATGCTTAGAAATAGCCTTACCTTGCCGCCGTTGATCATCAGAAAGCTTACATGAAGGCTAAATAATTTATTGGTCAAGAGGTGAATTTTCTAACCAAATAAGAGTTAAGTATGCCAACTGATTTGGCAAAATATATGCTTTGTTAACACCCAGGCTATGTCTTTCCATGGAACCACTCATTTTAATGGTACTGTTAAATGATAAATTGCTAATTTCAATGCAAGAGTTTGGAACTTGTATCTCAAATTTTGTTTCCCAGCTGAGCCCTAGTAAGAACTTTCAGTGAAGAAAAGCAAAAGCAATTTGTTGATTGCAAAAGGAAAGCCCTGTTGTTTGTTTTCGGCGGTGGCAACTGCTATGATAAATTTATTGCTTTGGGCATGCGCCAAATTGTTGAGTTCCTAGTTGAATGATCGACTGAGATTTCTAGAGAGAATCGTATGTCACATTCAGAGAACGCACAAAACAGGCACTAATACTAGTATTTACACGCAAACCAGTAGTTGTATTCGTACAANAAAGGTCATATTTTGATACCTTAAACGATTTTTTCCATTTTTCCGTCGCTGTTTTGCTGTTTGTAGGCGAATAAAGGTAAAGCCTTCTCTCTCCTATGATCAGCGCATTTTCACCCTTCTTAACCGGCAGAAAACCTTCCACAGTCATAGTGAATCTGAACCAACTGCTGAAACCAACTTTGAGAGCTTGACATGCCGCNTACTGCAATAGAGAAAAGTAAAGGTCAAATTAGGTGTAAAGTGACGACANTTAGTCTAAAAAATTCTTGAANCGCAATTAACCTCGCCACGCTGTCGAAATTAGTACATTTGTGCCTTTGTAGCCCTTCTCTTTTTNTCTACACCAAATGAAAACGGCGGATCATTTTCTNTACTACTCAAATCAAACACTTTTCCGGGCAGAAATAGAGCAAACATATTCCTACTCCACTTCTTCAGATTTGTTCAAGCTTCGGCAATGCTCCTTTGCAGAAAGCAGTGTTCTATTATTATTTAAATGGGAAATTTCCGAAATTCACCATAAGTAACCAGTTTAAAGCTTCGTGTATCCTTGAAAACGATGCGTAAATGAAGCAGTATAGTCTATTAAAGATACCTGGTATTTTTCGGAGTACATGGAATTAAGCGAAGGGTTATCAGTGTAATCTCGAAACGCAGAGTCCAATCTTTGACAGCTGCTGAAAAGCGTTGCACGACGTTCAGCTTGCAATAGATTCATTGTCTGCATGAAATCAGAAGAGATCGTAGCTTGGTTGCTACCAAGGGAGTTGAGGTCTTTTGTGATATTTGCCGTAGCTTGCATGTTTTCTTGAACCGTATTCGTCATGACATTGAAAGGAACCTTGAAGCAGAAAAGTGCAAGGATGACAAAAACACATAACGAGACGTTCAACTTGGTTCAATGTTTATCGACCTAGTTACTCAACACGCGCAAATAACTCCCCAACTTTGCCGTTGCTTCGGCACCGAACAATTTTTCAGTGAAAAATGATCCTTGCAGAAAAATCACTTTTTATCTTTGACCTAATTGGTTTATCAAATTGAAGTAACTGATCTGCTTTCACCTGAAAGCATTTTTTAGAAATGGGTGGAAACTTGACAGATTTGCGCCTCCGCTCTCAAGATTAAGTAACCATCAGGAATGATTTACCATTTTACTGTTTTGATTCTCTGTGGGGAAATATGTGAAGAAAGACTGACCACATGTTTCTGTTATTTACGGAAATAACATTTTCAGGCAAACATCAATGTATCACTGTTACACCTCTAGAAGCATAAAAACTATGACTAATTTTTTCAACATTACGAACATGTTCACAAAGAGTAACACTTTGATCTAATCACAAACTGTAGCATGCATTTCAATCAATTGTGGCTCGCTTGTTACGTCTGTGACAAAAAGTAAAGGACAATATTTATGTGATGGGAAAATGCTTGAAAATGACAAACTATTTTCAACAAACCAACTCTATAATGAGACAAGATGCAAGATTTCATGTAAGCTGTGCAAGAATTGAGAGTTACCTTAACCTTGCAACAAAGATCATGTCCATTTTCTTGGTAACATTATGAGCTAATTCAGATTGGACTTTGACAGAAGCATTAGAGTATATTGAAAACCATAGTGTCGATCCTCAGTTCGGTTTACTAAAACATTCACGGACCACGGTTTACCTTTACCTTCCATCCAAGCACTTCCACAGATGGTACCATGAAGTTGGACAAAATAACTCCAGCCATAAATCCAGCAACAAAAATAACTGCAAAATGTGCTTTACGAGAGCTCGTTCCACTCTTCATTGAGAAATTTTTCTCAACAATCCGTGCTTCGTCAATATTAGAAGCCAGTATTGAGGATTATCCTTTCACAACCATTTAGTTTAGCACGTTGAGTTTGAATAAAAACTTAACGAATAGTTGTTCAACTATACAAAACTTTGCAACGAATCTCTGTAAAGTAATTTATGAAAACTCTACTTGTGCCTAAAAAATGAATTGCTAGAATGACAACAGCACTACATGATTATTCAGAAATACGATGTAATTGAATGATCTAGAAACCTTTCGGCGTTCGATTTCAGCAACTGTTGCAGGATAACCTATGCCGCGTTTCTGCCATCCATGTGTAAATGTTCATTTCTAAATCTCTTCAGAATTTTTCCTAACGAAAAAAAGCAATCTGCAAAACATTACATAAAATTGAGAAACTGCCAAGCGTATCTCCACAGTATAATGGTTTTACCACCTAAACAAATGCAGCCTTTTTAATTCTTGATAGAATGGTGAAACCATTGTTTAAGCCTTTGTGCATATCTTAAAGCAATTGGATGGATCGTAACATGTTTTCTTAAGAAATGAAGCAACAATTAAGCATGACGTGCAATTCACAATCGGAAAAACCTGTAATATTGAAAAGCTTAATGATACACAATAAGCCAATCGAGAAAAACAAACTTATCGATTTCCGATTGAAATTGAATTAAGAGCAATCCAAAAACTTCACATACCAACAATATATTTGAAACACCTTTGTTGGTTTTGATGATTTACACAATAGGTCTTTCTTGTGGAAAAGTTACAAACAACACCACTCAACAACAAAACTCTTTTCTGGCATAGTTTAGACTGGGAAGAATTATTACGAGTTTCATTTAAAATAACATTACCACCAATGTAAAATAGCTGCAGAGAAGAAAACTTGCAGAAGTTTTGCTACATCCCTTAGCTGATAAACTCAACAAACAAACCAAGAAAATTCATGTTCTAAGACCTTTCACTGAATAAAAAGTGAGTTGATGTCGATTGTAACAATTGACCCCATAGATCGGTATATTGTTACACACCATGGGGTAAGCTGCTACAAAAACGTAAACATGCAATTGTTGTAGGAATAAGCAAGTCAGTGCAATTGCAGTAAGACCTCTGAGAAATGAGAATCCATGTGCTCTGTTAGACAGCTGAGCATGCACGTTCAAATGCCGTTTCTGCCCCAGAAGAAGTTGTCTAGCTACAACCACATTGAAGTTCAAAACAACGCAAGTCGCAAGGAAACGAATGGAAAGATTTGAGAACTCAGGGTCTGTTCACTCCAGGAACATATGAGTGAGTAAGGTTGCAAAAAACAAACTCGGTCACTGCACGACTGCAGAAAAACTCAGGCATTGTAAAAATGTGCAATGGCACCAGTGGCGTACGCAGAAAATTTTCATGGGGGGTTTGATTCAAGGTCATATGGTGGTTGTTTGTTTTTGGTGTGCGCTGTTTGTGACGTCACAATTTGACGTCATTTCCATGTTTCCAAACCAACGTTTGGGCGAAGTTTGTTGACATAGTATGCATATTTTTCTACATCCACTCTCCTTATTATATATGTCGTTGCACTGAATATGAACTATCAGCGCTCCAAGTT
>JGI24021J15306_10009545_pt1 | contig 12014 bp, 7 predicted proteins | sample Ectturendosymbi1_FD_15306 | JGI IMG/M metagenome (IMG submission 15306)
GCCAAGCCATTTCATCCGGCCCGCGAAGCCATTTTGTAAGTGATGAAAAAATATTGAAAAAAAGAACTGCGAAATGTGTTTACGAAAAATTTGCTGTTTTAGTAGAATATAACATATCCCGGAAACAATCACATTACGTAAAACGTCCGGTCCCGTGGTCGTCCGCAGGTGGGGCAAAACGGGCAATTTTCCCCTCGAAATTGAGATTAAGAACCCAAAATTTCTAGAAAACCTGAAGTCAGCAGCGTAATACCGATTAATTGATTAATAATTCTTTCAATACCAGTTTATTTGCAGGTACGACACACACTGCACAAGATCCAGGTTCACTGTTCCGGTGTCATACAGTGATGAGCTTGCAGTTCGCTCATGTCTGCTCTTTTTCCTGCAAAGGCAGGTTGCGAAGGGTACGCGACTTTTCTGTCTGGCCGATTGGGTCAGACCTATTGCGTCTGGCCGTTTCGGTCTGGGCCGTTACGGTCACGGGATATTTAGGTCTGGCTGTTTCGGTCTGGGGACATTTCGGTCGCAACATTTCTGTACATAAAGAACTGATTATATTTGTTCATCTAAATGATTAATTATACAGGCAGGCAAAAAATCACGCTAGCTAGTGTTATACCCAGTGGAAGGTATGAGGGTGGCCTGGGTGGGCTATGCCCTCCCGATTAACTGTTGGATCTTGGATTATGTTTGTAGTTTTTTTTTAATAAAACCTTTCGTTGATTTACGTATGTTTGCATTAAAAAGTTAAGATGAAAATCACATGTTTATGCTGATTAACTGCTGGATCTTGGATCATGTTTGTAGCTTTTCAAATAAAACCTTTCGTTCGTCTAAGTACGTTTGCATTAAAAAGTTAACATGTAAGATTTCTGTAAGATTTCATAGTCTGACCGAAATGTCTCGAGACCGAAATGACCAAGACCTAAAAGTACCGTGACAGAAACGCCCAGACCGAATTGGCCAGACCGAAAAATCCTGTCCCGGGTTGCGAAAGTTGCACGCGGATTGTGCTACTGTTGGTTTTTATTGCGTAACAATTACATGGCCACAAATGTTCAAAGGTTCACTTCAAGTTATGGTAGCAGCAGTAGACGTTTTGCCGCATGTGTCTGTTGAACTCAGGGACGGATCCAGAGGGGAGCGATTGGGGCGATCGCCTCCCACCTAAAACTTGCGAAAGTATATTTTTTTACAATGAATTTGCAAAATTCGGAAAACACCATTCGCGATATAAAGACATTTTGTCGTCCATTGTTTTGTCACAGAAGTGTTGTGAAGTATACTTCATATCTCTTACAGTACCGAAGTTATGAGACTTGACTGTCAAATAATACTGAAATCGCCCCCCCTAGCCTCACTTGCTGGATCCGCCCCTGGTTGAACTCAGACATGTTTGCAGGTAATGCAGCGAGACAGTGACTGCTGATGGTGGAAAGCCACGTACTTTTACAATACTGCGTAAAATGAAGTATGAGTAAATATGTAGCAATACTTTCACCAGTTTGAAAAATCCATTGTTAGCGTGAGTGTGACCAATGTGCCTGAGTGGCAAAGTAATCTTATGCAAATGCAGTACAGGCTTCTTTTACGACAATATAAAACTACGTGGCTTATTAGAACACGTCTGTGCAGGTTTGTGGGAATACGCCTTTTAATTCTGAATTCTGAGTGAATACTGAGCGCAAAGCTATATTTTCTGCTGCGAGTTTGCATGATTCATCTGCTCAATTTTGTGAAGCTTGCGTGATGTTATAATTCTAGTAAGTTGTCCATAGTCGTGTCATCACACAGGTCTACTTGTCCGGTTTGTGTCCGGGCCATGGGCGGTGTTCCCTCCAAGGTGCGCAGCTGCGCAGTGCCACCAGACCATGTGCGAGGTGACAATCATTCTCGCGCACTTGCAACATTCCAAATTCAACATCGTATATGTATCACACAGCCCTTTTAACGCTTAAAACTCTTCACTGGTTGTGTGTCTACATGGTTGCGCAATTACACGCGCACTAAAACAAACATTTGCTCAGTGTAAAATTTTCTTAGAGGGAACACTGATCATGGGCGTCGGAAGGAAGGGGCAGGGGGAGGCCTTGGCCCCTCTGAATTTTGAAATCTTCTTGTTTTCCTGCTACGTTTTTAGCCATAGCAAATTAATCTTCAAAACAACGGAAAACCACCATGCAGGAAAGACATTTATGTTGGTCCCCCTACTTTTCCCTTGGCTCCGCAGTGACCTCCCCACTTGTTTAATTCTAGAATCGCCACTGACCACATGACGACTTCGCTCCCAAAGAAGAAAACATTCAAAACATGTAATACTCTTAAAAATGGCCTTCTTAACAGTGTCACAGCGAGAGATCTTGGGATCACCTGGTCTAACTGCTCCATTCGAGTTATTCTATTATGCACTAAACTTACCAACATTGAACGAAAAAAACTAACTAAGCACTTGATAAAAAGGAAGCAATACATAAACAGCAAAAAAAGCACTGACAGACATCCAAACACACAAAAACTAAAACATGGTCAGATACAGCAAACCACAATGTTACGATCGACATGACTCTATGTGCAAGCAGTGGCGTAGCAAAGGGGTGCCAATTGGTGGAATCCGTACCCCGAGCGACATCTTCTGTTTGTTGATCGAAAAGGCATGCTTGAAGGTAGTTTCAACTCTTCAGAGGTTTGTGTTTATAAACCTCATACCGATAGCCTAAAACACTAGGAAACGTGTTTGTCGAGTGGGCAAATTGATGTAATGTTTGCTCAAAATCTCTGGGCCAAGTCCAGGGTGCAAAATTACCCCTGTGTTTGTCTTAAAATCGTTTTTTTTACATATTTTCCTGGGGGACAATTGTCACTTAATCTCTACGCCTTCCCCCGCAGCCAACGTCATTTCCATCACTCCAGTAAAAAGTTTTTTGAACAAAGGAAAGAGATGACATTCGACACCGTAGGCTAGAAAATATTACTGTTCCGGTAGTTCGAAGTATGTATTGCCCCCCAATCAAAATGCAATGAACAAAGACCTTGCATGAACTCAGTAAATATTCAAAGCTATCTTCATCCTTTTTCTCTTAGCGTTCGATCCTTAGCAACGTCGCAACGGCACATCATTCCATTACCAGACACCTATCGATATTGGCGAAGAACATTTCTTGGTACGCCTCATTCTTTTTCTTAATACTCTGCGGCAGATTTTCAAAAAACAAGTGCCACAAGCCATAGCATCTCTAAGCCATACCATAGTCATTAGGTGGGTTGATCAAAATTAAATTTTGTCGCGTGAAGTGAAGAACTCTGCAAAGTTAAGGTTGCTCTGTTTCAATAGAACTGACATTTTTCTGTATGAAGTAATGGTGTCGGAAAATCGCGTTCTTGAAGCGAGATAGTGCAGTTGGTGCGTTTGCGTGGGTACTTTAGAGCATATTGTAAGCTTGAACTGCAAGTAGAGTGAATCAGTGCATGCAATAGGCAATGTGGATCTCGTGAAAAGTTCGACTCCTTGATACAATAATACACTTAACATCTGCAGTGACGGAAAAGTCATTTAATCTGTGAAAGCTTACAAAAAGTGTTGCTTTCATTTTAATAAATTAGAAGCGATGAATCTCAGTGGGAAAACCCAGTGCACGGGCAAACAATATGTTTATTTGTGATTCTGGTGAAGGTTTTATTAAATAGGGAAGTTAGACGAAAAAGCAGTTGCGCAACTTGGCAATGGCTGTGCCGAATAAACCAGGAGTGACCATCCAGTCAGAGACCACAGCCACATTTCTTACTGTGTTGTTGCAAAGAGTCATATCATATAGGCTACATGGGCACACATGAGCAACAACCCATCTCTGCATTACTAACAAACATACCTTTGCTCAGCTAGATTTTTTTGCAAATATCACACATAAGCATGACAATGACAGAACTTAACAAGCGATTCATTGCTATGCATGTTATTTAGTGGGACTTCTAGTAATCATGTAAGAGCCGCATGAAACCAGGCAAAGAACAGCATGCGGCTCGCGAGCCGAGGGATGGCCACCTCTGGAATAAACATTGTCAGTGCGATTACCTTTGAACTTTAGACTTTGTAATCACTGCTAAATAAAAACAAGGCGCATGTCTTAGGTGGTAGGGTTTGGCAACACAATTTTCGAAATAGACGTCTGTTGCTCACGTAAGAAAGTAAGGAATAACACTGTGCATGCGTAATTGGAAAACGCCCAACGCAACAGCTAAATCACGTTTGCAAGTTACGATGGAGGCTGCAAACAGCACTTCTCAACCACAGGCGGTTTCAAACATATTTGACCTATTTTATCAAAAGGATTCCCGCACCTTAAGCTGGCTCCGCGTTAGTTGCGATAGAGTTACCGTTTGAAACCTTTTGTATAATCCCACATAAGCAAGCCACTACTGGAGCGTGAAGTGAACAACGAAACTTTCTTTACATTACTGAGATTAGATTAACAAATTCATTAATATAGCCTACTACATGAAGTATACATACGCTGTTTCAGTTAAAGAGGAGATACTACACGAAATATCAATATAAGTAAATGTTCACATCTAAAGAGTAATTATCCCGCCATCACTTCTCTTAATTTTCTTGTGTTTTTGTTTGAGCCCGTGAAATGACGAAACGATAAAAGCGAAGTGGTGAGGCTTACCGCAGACTAAAAGTCAACAGAGAGGAAAATTTAATGAAATATGCCGAGTCTATAGACGCATATGTAAAGAATGCAGAAAAAGTAGGAAAAGCAATCATGAGAAAGGTGGCAAACAAACAGAAAAATAAGATGCATAATTTAGAATGAAAAACAAGATCAATTTCAATTCGTGAGTGTTTGATTCTGATGTTCAAGGTGCTTTATTATTTCTTATACCTCTAATAAGCACGAAACGTGATCTTCTTACACTTTAAATTTTGTAAAAATTGAGAGTGGAAAGGGCGACATGTGTATATTCGGTCCCAGGCGATCCTTGGCCTTGCCACGCCTCCGTGTACAAGTTATTTAATTGATGAACAGCCTGGAAGTATCTTTGCTGTCTACTGCAACAAGAAAACACTAAAAATAACCCAATAATTCACACGTAATTTCTGTGTAATAAATTTCTTTCGTAATTCACACGTAATTTCTGTGCAACTACTGTATTTCAATTTGTATTTTTTCAACTATCCTACAATTAGTTTCAGAAAGAACAGGATGCTAACATTACAAGACAATTGTTCTCATTGAAGGACCAATTTTGTATTAATTTTGCCAACATGCACATTCAGCCTAAATGTCCCCAGAAGATGCTGATAAATAAATTTTGCGCAAACCACTTGTAAAAGATTGAAATGAAATATATTTTTTGTGATTTGGGCCCAAAATGTGAGGACAAGGCAAGAAATAGTTTTTAGTGTTGCTGAATCTACTTTCATATCTGTGTTTTTATCAACCCAATAAATGTACTTAGATTTATATATTTTACCTGCTGGGTAAGTATCATCAGTTTTTGTTCAAATAGATAGCTGATTGCTAGCACATGTGCTTTCATTTGCACCTCTAATCATTGAATTTTGGGCTGGTAGCTTGCATGGATTTAGAGGGTTGGAGGCGATATCAGAGTGTGTGCCGGCGTCTGATGTGATTTTAGGTTGGTGGCAGGATCCCAGTGACTGTTTTGGGTCTGAGCCAGAGGTGGCATGATCCAGGGGGTCAGCAAAATCTCGTGGCTTAACCTATGTTAACGTTTCTATGTTAACCCTATGCCGTCAGTCGGACCAGTGAATGTCCATCTTCGCCTTGCGAGCGTGAGTGTTTAATTTTTCGTGTTCGGCAAACTTTGCTTTTTCTACGGAGTTACTGTATTACGCACAATGGTGTTACTGTATTACGCACAATGGTGTTACTGTATTACGCACAATGGTGTTACTGTATTACGCACAATGATGTTACTGTATTACGCACAATGGTGTTACTGTATTACGCACAATGGTGTTACTGTATTACGCACAATGGTGGAGTGATAGCGAATCAGCATTTCCTTTTATTGTTACACAACACAAAGAAGTGATGCCAAATGGGCGCTTTCTAAGCAAGGGTGCAGAGTGCCCTGGCTGAGGTGCCACGCACCTAGGTTCTAAACATTACAACGCCGATTTCCAGCATTGATCATCCACTAGAACAGAGGATGGGGAACCTGCGGACCACAGGTGCAATGCGGCTTGCGTGAACATTCAATATGGCCCACATCAAAGTTTTCTCAAGTCGTTACCCAAATCAGAACACAACATCGCGCCAAAACGAAACTCCTTGATATAAGCAGATACAAAACAAGTATCTTTTGCTCCTCATAGTTTCTCTCCTCATTTTCCTTACGAAGACATTGGTGGAATTTTAAGAATATATTAATTACTTTTTTAGCCCGCCAGCGATATGCTGCAATTCATGCGGCCTGTGATAGTGAATAGGCGGTACTACCCATGCACTAAAAAAATTGAGCTGTAGGTTCACGAACATGGAAAGCCGGAACCCTGTAATGAAGGTCTGTAGACCACTGAACAGGGAGCAAAACATGCGTTTGGCAATGCCCGTTTGTGCTGTCTCCAAGTCGATCTGCCCTGGAAATCCCAGAAGATAGTGACAGCGTTAAGGATTTTGTTATGTCATTGATGTGCTTCATACAGTCATACATTGTCCATGATTTTGTAGGTCAAAGCCTATGAGCTTGAGAATCCTGCTGTAGTCTAATAAACGTTTTCCTGTTTTCTGCATTCAATTTGTTCATTGTTTGAATCGCCTTTTGTCTCTTTTTTTCTTTGAAAATTAGGCCAGAAAATCTTTCTGGTTTAAAAGATTGTTTTTAAATTAAGCTGATCTTACATACGTAAGCCTGTACAGGGAGTGAGAAGCATCTTTAGAGAGCCATGAGAAACAGTTTGAACACCTACGCCACTGGTTTGAGTCAAAAATGTATTTTAACAATTTGATAGTGAAGTTTTAATAGTGTTGCGATCGGAAATCCCGAGCGGCATGTGCGCAAAACTTCGCACTGTGGCAGCAAGCAACAATAGAAATCACCCGACGAGATCACTCTATCATTGCTTGTTCGCGCCACGTATATATGGTGATATTCTTCACGCACATCCCGTTCGTGGTGTATCACATATGTAACGCAACGCCACCGGAGAGATTGCAACAATAGCTTCATAGCACTTGCGAAATTATATTTTGACTAGGATTCTGTCCGCTTTCCTTCAATACCTTTTGTAAACATCTTAGTTACGGCTATTTAATCGAAAAGACATTTTGTTTAGATGAATTTTAAACATTTTCTGTTACACCTATGGTGAATACACACCACAGCTTGACAGAATGCTATCAGTGGTTTTGTAAAATTCATCTATTTGCCCTATTCAACGGGATGCTGTAATCAAGACAAGTCTTGGGAGTCGCTCTTTGTATGCAAACCTTGCGCAAAAGACGTTGTTCAAATGAACCAAATGTTTTCTGTCATGCGTGTGGTGAATGCACACTACAGCTTAACAGGAATGCTATTCCTGTGATTTTGTAAGATGCATCTACTTTGCCCTATTTAATGTGATTCCTGGTAATCCAGACAAATCTTGGGCGTCGAACATTGTGTACAAATCGTTTGCAGAATATTTACTTCAACGGACAAACAACACTGGGAAAATCCTAAGGATTGCTCCTTCATTGGTGTGGTGTGAACCAAAAAAGCACCTCAGCAACTACTGCTTTTGTGAAATGACAACTAAAGGCATAATAAGGAAGAATAAGATTTCTTTGAGATACGTAACTTAAAACTCTGCGATCAGCCAGCTCCACACAGTGAAGAGCTGTCTTTATCTACGTTTGAAAACTCATCACAAATCGATTCTCTTTCCAGTAAGAAGAGCTAGTTTTAACAAATAGTGATTCCACAACTGAAGATATCAACGATCTCAACCTATCTTTGTATCTCAAAACTTTTTTGCCAGTAAGAGTGTAGTGACTCGGCAAAACATCTTATACTTTTTACATAGTCTTCTGAGCTGCTTGCCTAAGGCTTGAGAAAAGTCTTCTACAAATATTGTAGTAGATCTATTTTTCAAGCTCCAGCAATAGTTTAGTCACACTTTTAAAACGTGCTCAGAGTAACAAAACTATCTACTGAAGTAGCATCAGCTTTGTTTAAAGATTTCCACAGCGTTTCTTTTTGTGTGTAACATTTAGTATGATCAAGATTTATATCTTCTTAGTATTCTGTTGCAGTTCTTTTTATTCCTCATGACTTGACCCAACCTAAAATTACGTAAAGAGTCTTAAAGCTAAAACGTCTGTGCTATGAAGAGATTTACAGAGAGATTTGTACAGCTGTTGCTGTAAGTTTCATATCGCTTATTACTGTAAATAACAAACTTTGTCAGACACTTTCTTCTTGTTCACACAACCTGTGGGTACTTACTATGTACAGCTTTGTAATAAATTTAAAATTACCATTTAAGTCGATGAAATGACCACAGACCAGTTAATGATTGATTTTAATATTAAGACATATGATTTCCACACGATTTCAAAAAACGTCTGAATACTTTCGAAGTCATAAGACTTCACGCAAGCACCGCTATAAATGTACAAAATGGTGGACAAGTTCTTCACTAGGAAAAGGTTACGATATATAGTCGGCAGCAAAACATTACCAGATATGGAAATATAACGAAACTCATTGACACGTAAGTAAATCACTTGTGACTGGTCAAAAAGTGAATGTTGAATGGTATCGCAGTTTCTGTTCTCAGAACAAAGAGCGACAGGTTTTGGCAAAACATCTGCTTCCCAGGATCACGTGGAGTAGTTTTCGCCATGGCTGGTTTTAAATGACTTGTTCTTGGAGCCGCTACTTGACTAGCCGCAAACAAATGTGGAACATCAATCAACGCACCTATAGGGAGATAGTGTTTGGATGGTGCTTTGTAACTACAGTGGTCAAGTAGCGCCACGACTGAGTGCTTACGACATCTGTTGTCACTGGACTCGTTTTTTGCGTTCTGCATAGTCCCCTCTGCTCTTCCGCACACAGTGCGTCTGGTAACAATGCAACAATACCAATTTACAAGGTCGTGTTAAGACCTGGCCTGGAGTTGAGTGTCAATAGACACGCAATCAATTCTCACTGTCTCTTCCACTACCCTGCCTGCTGCTGTAACGTCGCAATCATGCACGACGGGAAATGAATACTTGTCACAAATAATTCGAAAACAAAAACAGTCGTACCGTAACCATCTGTTTAGAATAGCTTTACATCAAAACAATACATAAAACTGCAGCAAACTTACCTCTGATAAATATTCCATTGCATAAGCGTTCAGAGTATCTCCAAGTGTCAAAGGAGAAAATTTACAAATGAAAAACGTCACATTTCCAAATTTTTACATTTACCAACTCAAAATAATTCTGCTTTTAGCTTTATTTCAACATTGACAAACTGATAGCTTGAAACAGTTAACAGGATAAAAAAAACAAAATATCCAATCTTGTAAACACTTTTGGAGTGATATATTATAATTTGAAAACTTTGTATATCTGAAGATCAATGCAGTTTTCTTTTGATTCTTTTCAGATTTTGCAACAATTTTTTTTTAATTATAAAATAATTTAGTTGTGTCAAACGTTAGTCACAAAACAATCTAAACCATAAGTGAGATTGTGTGTATCTAGGCTTTTCGTCTGGAATATTTTGTGCTATTGCTTCCTTCAGCAAACGTAAAGGAATAATTTTCACAAATGTCAACATTACACTGAAAACCATCTCTTTCTGGAAAATTTATGCTAATGTTACTCCTCTGCATGGGAGTCGAAAGGATTTTTCCCAGGGAGGGCAACTAGGGGATTTTTCCAAATTTTTTCCAGGGGGGGTCAAAAGTGGTGAAATTTGTTTTTCACCCTCGCCATTGAAAAAACAACCTTTTTTCTAAAATTTTCAAAATCTAGGGGGTCCAGGCCCCCCTGCCCCCTTTTCCGACAGCCATCATCTTATGCACATGGTAACTGCTACATATTTGTTGCCTTTGTTTGCCACGAAAATTCTTGTCCTACTAAAAGTGTGCAAATCCCTCGCGGGAAACCAGTGGCGTAACCAACGGGGAGGCAGAAGGGCGAACCTTCAAGCTAAATGAAAAAAAACGGTCAGCACTTACCTTATTTGTAGGTTTTAATATTCCTTAAGTTTACAGTAGTGGGTTGTTGTTTTATTGAGTTTTTCGGAGTATTTTCCGGTAATTTAGAGTTTTAGCATAACCATCCACATTCGGACGCACCATCATTTCTCACGTTGTTTAGAGTGTTGCACAGTGGATCCATTTTAGTTAAATTTTCTTAACTAGGCTCAAATTTCTAGCTACGCCAATGCGTATCACCGACACCTCGAGCTCGAGTCACTTCGCAAAAAGCTGACAACACGCATCGCACTCTTGAGGCGGCTTGCTGGCTCCGGTTTGCTTGGAAAACAACGTTGTGAACGGCTACCTTAGCCCTGTTTTTTTCAACAGCAGAGTACTGCGCTTCTGTCTGGTGCCGTAGTCCTAAGCTCACACCTGCCTCATTGATTCTGTCACCAACGACGCCTTACGAATTGTGACTGGATACCTGCGTCCTACACTAGCAGACACTCTTCTTATCCTCACGGGCATCCAACCTGCTGAGCTTCGTCGCAAAGGAGCCACACTTTCTCCAGAACGCCGTGCTATGTAGCCTCGACATATGCTCCACTCATCTCTCAATCGTTCACTGGGTGGGAATGCACGGCATCTCAAATGGATTCACCCATTGCAGCCTACCTGCCGCTCAAATACTCATCAGTTCACCTGACGACAAAAAAGAAGTGTAGCGCTCTGGGCGTATCACCTGGAAATTCCAGGACCGTATAAGCCGCCCTCCATACCCTCCACTTGGGGGCACGGTGTCACAGGGAGCCCAAAATCCAGTCCACGCACCACAGTAGGGCGTTTTTTGAGCCTATTCCCCCAAACCACGCTTCAACCCTAAAAATTGAAGCATAAAACACCAGAAATCAGCGAAGTTTTCGCCAATCCGCATTCTGTTCTGTCCTGTAATTTGGAGATGCAGAAGTACACTGTTACCTAGAATAACATCGCCTGATACTGTTACCTAGAATGACGTCAATGCTAAAGAGTTATTAGACATTGTAAGTCAAAATTTGCAAGAGTTAGCTTACGACTTTAAATGTTTTGCTTTTTTACCGGTCGGCAGGTACAAAAAGGTTGAGAACCACTGCTTTAACAAGACACAAAAGTAAATCAAAGGTGGTTCAAGTCCTTGTAAGCCCTGTGCGCTTTGTGGTTGCCATGCAAAATAACACATCCATCTCCATGTTAACATATGCTTCACTAATGATGACAAAAAACAAAAATTCCCACTGAACCAAAACTTGACTTGCGCAAACATAGCATATACGTAGCGACTTGTCTAATATGTCATGAATAGTATGATGGCGAAACTAACAACAAATTTTCCATGAGATGGTTAGCGCACCGCAGGAATTGGAACAAACAGGCTTGTAAAAGTGACAGTAACTTGAACGGACAATAACCATAGACGGTAGTAATACCGTACACGCTCTCCGCACAAAAGAACAGAGCGAGCTGTGCTGTGGCTGTTTTTCCTGCGGCAACAGACTACTGTGACGTCTTGCATGCTTGTAAGCTTTACTCGTAGTATCGATTACTAACTACACAAAGGTAGCCCTTTAGCCAAACGGATTGCTTCCAATCGAGCCCCACGAGAAAGGGGACCCGCGCTACGTCTACTACCTTACTCAAACTTGCACTTTCAATCGAAAGTGTTTGTGTAGTGCCGGCGCGGGGCTCATAGTATTTTTCAAGCCTGGGGCCAGTTGCCATCGAAAATAAAAGTGAACTACGCCGTTTTTAACGCCCTCAATCATTATAATTCGTTCTTAATTTGTAACAATTGTCATTGCTTTTTGGAAATGTGCAGCCTGAG